>ENA-OOXA01000079-OOXA01000079.1-human-gut-metagenome-genome-assembly--contig:-NODE-79-length-81545-cov-11.710872_pt1 | contig 81545 bp, 72 predicted proteins | sample MGYA00241581_ERZ501331 | MGnify/ENA primary metagenome ERZ501331 (study PRJEB25962, sample SAMEA2042982) | human gut metagenome | biome: human gut; feature: human-associated habitat; material: faeces...
GTTTTATGCCTTAATAAGCTGCCGGAAAGTGAACGGGTATGCTCCGGAATATGCAGATGGCCTGCTACAAGGACTTGATGGAAGAATACGAAAACCCAATGGAACATGCCTGCGACATGCATGTGGGACAGGTATTCATTGCCAACGGATGGGAGAAACCCGAAGGACTCTGCGAAAGCGCCTGGCAGAGTATGTCTCCCTTTGTAATGACACTGGCTCACGGAGGCACCAATATCTACGAAGGATGGATGAAGAACGAGAAATCCGCCATGATCTCGTGTAACGACGGCTTCCGACCGGTCAGCTTTCTGCTGGAGGTGATAGAATAAATACTTGATACCGAATAGTTAGAAAAACACAAGGAGCTATATCAAAATAATATAACTCCTTGTATTTATGAAACACAGACTATATATGACAGCCTTGTCCATAATTATATTAGGGATTACATATACGGATTTATCTTTTTCGTCGGGATTTTCTCTTCAAGCAACGTACCATCTACAATAATTCCAAGAGTAACTGTAGAGTTAGTACTATCACCATCTATTTTAACAGAGAATTTATAGCTCTTCGATGGCTCCATACTAAATGTATCGGTATATGGTTGGTAAGGAGAAGGCAATGTAACAGTATACGACAATTCACGAGTTCCACTTACATTGAAATATGCCGTCTTGAATTTATAATTTGTTTCATCAAACTTAAAAGTACGGCTATTTGCATCAGTAGCATAAATATCAATAGAATAATTGTCGAAAGAACTCACTATGTAATCACTGAAATCTACACTCACCGATGAATTAGCCAAACCACAGTTCACTGTTACTGTATTTGTTTCATTAGCAACAACAGTAAAAGACTCTTCTCCGTACACACGTGCCTGTCCCCAATTGGTATTCTTACTTTCGGCTTCTGCTTCTGTGCAGTTTTCCGCTTTCAGCAAATAATTCGGACCTGCTGAGCAACTAATAGTAGTCCCTGCAATATCTTTATATTTCCGATCGGTAAATATTGGTGTTTCACCCCTACTTAGGCTTACACTAAACTCATTTACATCTAAATTAAGCGATGCTCTTGTTGTGATTTCCACTTCAGTGGTATCTACCAAAGAGAAACGTATCTCTCCTGTCTCATTAGAGAGTATCGGACTGTTATCATTCGAACAAGCTGATAATGATAGTAATCCGGTTAGGGAGAGTATGTATAGATTTTTTTTATTCATAATCATAATTAATCAAAATATACATTCTATTTAAATTAACGATAGTTTATTTGCATAGAAATAACATCTACAGAATTTCCCAAGGCTCTGTAATCATACCGACATGAAATTGCATCAAATTCAGATGTAAATGAACCATTTCCAGATAAATCATAACGACCTTTTTCTTTGCTTTTATGAGAACAGACCACTCCATTCCTAGATTTGTCTATTGATTTTAACATTTCAACACTAAAAGTATATGAACCAAACAAAGAACCATTATTTTTTTCATATTGGCAGTATAAAGAAAAGTTCAAAATCTCTGGAATGTGAAATGCAGGAGACCCAACTATAGATTCACTTGTTGCAGCTTCTAAATAAATACAATCATTATTATATTTAATATTAGAACCATCAATCGTATACCATCCATAATCATTCGCCGGATGTTTAAGAACATACGGCAACCCCGTAACATGACAATCTATAGGATTTGACTCTTTAACTACCCCATCAAAAGAAATTGACGCTTTCAAAGCGTGTTTTTGCCAAGCAATGGAATTAAATTGAGTAACAGTTCCATAAGACAACTCTCCTGAATTCTGTCCACTATCTGTAGTATATGTAACTTTCAAAAGATCTGAATAATTAGGATTAGTCAAAATTTCCGATGCAATATTTGCTGTCGCATTTATATCAAATATACTGGAACCATCTTTAGCGTTAGCAGCATCTGCCCCAGAATTTTTATAAACCGAATAGCTTGTATTCGCTGATACAGTTGATGAAAATTCAGGCTGTGGTATTTCATCAATCGTTGCAGATGTAAGATTAATCATTTCTCCAGTACTTAAATGTATAGAAGCTATCAAAGAACTGCCTTGTGGTACATATGGCCAACCTTTAGTCACATCCATCAATGTACCATTTTCAGGTTTAGATGTATAAGTTCTGATAGGAGTGTTATTATATAAAAGCTGAATATTCCATCCATCAATCAATTCTAATGGAGCTCCATTTGCATCAACATTAAGAGTCACATCAGTTCCAGTAAGACTATTTTCATTGTAAGTATGTGTTGCAGTTGCTGTCAATTTTATATTTGAAAACACAGACAAATCAGGATCACATTGAATTACATATTTAGTACGTGCCAAAACTGATGATACAACGTCCCATTCGTGTGAAGTTTCATTCTCCAATGCATTGACACCTTCAAATACAGCATTTACAGACGTACCTGCTTTTGCGAACAAATATCCATCAGTTTTTTCATTATCAGCAAGTTTCATAGATGTCTCACCAACTTTGAGAGACAGACTCCATTCTGAATAATGTTTTTTTAGGCTTTCACTTACAGATGGAGTAATCATTGCATTAGCTAAAACAGCATTCACTTCTGTCTTTGTTGGTTGTCCAGGATTAATCTGAGCAGTTGACGAACCATAAAAATAAGGTTTATCCTGTATCTCATTATTATCTCCACAATAAGCTATAACAGAATATGAACCTGCCATCAATTCAATTTCTTCAGTAATATCAGTAAATGGTTTTGGAAATCCATCAACAGATTTTCCATTCATTTTAATATCAACCATAAAATCAGAAGTTTTAGGTATGAGATCTTCAGATAGTGAACCTGCATCCGCCCTTGAAGTAGATAAAAGTTCTACATTCACACTTCCCAAAGCAAGACGCAAATAACCTGTTCCGTTTCCACTTTCCTGATTAAAAGTTTCATCGGAACATCCCACCATCATTAAGCAAAGGGAAGCAAATGCCACAACATATAGTATTACCTTATTCATATATATACTTAATAAATTCTTATTCATAAACAAGTTCCATTTCATCTAACCAAAGCTTGCTGCCTACTCCACCTATATAATAATCACCATACTTGCTTGACGATGCTACTATAATGATATATTTAGGTGTACGGTTAGTAGCTCTATATTCTAATGGTATTTCCAGTTTTTTATAGCTTGTCACTGTTTCGCTGGAAGTAAATTCACCATAGGCAATGATATTGGCATCATTGGGGTCAAAAAGCTGGCGGTTCTTCGGATTATTACGTATTTCATAAGGTTCGGACTTGTCCGACAAAGCAATATAAATCTGAAACATATCCGGTTGCCCTTTCAGACTTGCCAAATCGCCCACATTATCACCTATCATATCAATAGTAGCCGAAGTATATTTATAGTGCAAACGCAGAGAAGTAGGGAACGAGCTGAACGAACGTCCGAAGTGCAACAAGCCATTCAAACCATCTAAAGCGAAGTCACCAGTAAAGATATTCCCAGCCCCCAATTTAATGATAGCATTTTTTGTTTCCAACAAAGCCGCCTTACCTTTAACACTTTCATCAGTAGGAGAAGTCAAATTGCCAATATAATTAGCAGAACCAGAATTCCCGGTTCCCCAAAAGGCATCATCTCCTGCTGCCCAAGGATTCCACTGTTTACCATCCTGCGACCAGTCCTCCATCGAACCATTCTCCAACGGAGTAGCAGCCGCAGTTGTAAAAGTCTGCTCGTTACCCACCGTTCCATCTACACTAACACGATATTTATAGGTAGTTGATGCACTCAATCCGGTCAATGTAGCGGTAAAAGTGTTTCCTGACACACTGACATTGGCAGCAGGTACCGTATTCCACGATGCTTCATCCTGCTTGCAATATTCTACCACGGGTGTCTTACCGCTCTGTACCTTCCCATTCACCGTAGCCCGGGTAGTCATGGCAAAAGCATCAGTAGAACCACTGTTCGTTTCTCCGTTATCGGGATATACATAAACACTCCATTCATAAGAATACTCCTCCCACGAACGACGTACATTAAATTTAACAGGAGATGAATAATCTTTTATAGCAGTAGGATCTGGTGAAACCGTACCGTATTCCCCACCCAGATTCATTTTTTTCACATCCAGGTTTGTACGATCTACTTCCGGATCTACATAAATGATGACAGTACGTGTGTTGGTATCAATCACATAGTCTGTCATACGATCCACATCGATATCGCGCTGAATAATCTGATTCACCGTTACCCGCCACACGTAATCCTGATAAGTACGCAGAGTGAAGGTAACAGGATTCGTAAAATCCATACGTGTATCGGACGACAAAGGAATACTGTCTAACGAAGCAAATCCCGTAGTAGGAAATTTATCATAGTCTTTACAGGCTGTAGAATCTGCCAGCAATTCTGCTCCGGAAGTAATCTTCAGGCTGGTAATCTTCAAATTGGAAAGATCTACCCCGTCATTCACATAAAGAGTCACCGTACGTGAAGTTTTATTGATAATGGCATCTGAAGAGGAATTTTCATCTGCACTTCGTTGGCCTTCCACAGTCATTGATTCAATACTCGCTTCCATAATGGGATAAGGAATATCATTTTCAATGGCGCACGAAACCACAGTCAGCAACAAGACCAGTACTCCCATCATCCGTTGTCCCCCTACACTTCTTCCGACTTTCATCCAATCAAAACTATATTTCATTTTCATACTGCTCACAAATAGAATGTCATACCAATGTTAATGGAAAACAGATTGATTTTAAAGTTACCAGAAGAAGTACGACGCTTACCGGTTTCTATCTGGTTGGTCTGCTGTTCCACCCACTTGAAATCGAATCCCATCACGTCCATAGAGACTTCCACAGCCGCAAAATTAGTTACAAAAGCCGTCAGTCCCGGAGCAATACCAATCTGCACACTGTTGGTTGTCTGATAAGTACCGTCATACTCTGTACCCGAGCCCGTAGAATTCTTCCCCTCACCGTAACTGTAAGTCAAACGGACTTCATTGAAAAGTCCGAAAATCTTACTGTTTCCAATAGGCATATAAGTACGTAAGAAACCGGAAGCCGAATATTTATGCTCCAAGTAATACAAATCTTTGAAAGAAAGTGTCAAATCTCCCAAGTCAATGTCTGCATTTCCCAAATCCAAATAATCGCGGCTGTATGTAAAACGCAAACCAGCCGCCATGTTATCACGGAAAAAGTAGCCTACATACGGACTGACTTTAAAATCATAACCCAAGGCCTCAAAGTCTTTTAGAACCAGAAAATTCAAATTATCTTCCTCGTGTTCCGAATAGGAAACACTACCTCCAGTCATCCACTGACCTTTGGGAATAAATACCCGCTCTTGTACCTCACGATCTATGCGCTGTATCTTCCGTTTTTGTGCCGAGGCTGATAAAACACTACCTACCAAGAAAACACAAACCAGCAATATGCTTTTTTTCATTAATTAATCTTCTATAATAAATTCAATCTCCAATTATTACCTCAAAAGCCCTTTGGCTTTCATTTATATAGGAAAGCCAAAGGGTTATCTTCACCTCAAACAAGAGATTCATTATTCCGACATTACCGGAGTATCACCATAAATCAGTTCAAAGTCATCGACATACATCACACTGCTTGTACTACCAGTAAAGAAATCTCCATATTTACTTGCTGAAGCTACAATGATGATAAATTTAGGCGTACGATTTAGGTCTCGATATTTCAAATCAATTGTAAACTCTTGCCAAGCTCCTGTACCTTTAGCTTCTTCATCAGTTATTGTGCCGTAAGCAATAATATGTGGATTGCTTTCAGAAAAGTCAATTGTTGACTTATACTTGAATTCTGCTGGGTTATCACCACTTAAATCACCGTCAATTTGATATGCAAATTCTTTGCCATCGTATGTAAAGCCTGGATTGTCAGTCAATGCAATATAGACAGAGCACAAATCACCTCCAGTCTGCTCAAGTAATGTTTTATAATTACCAGTAGAATAATCAATTTTCGTGCCTCGGTTGTATTTAAACCAACCTTTTAATTGAGTAGGACGTGATGTAAATGGTTGACCAAAGTTAATTCTTGCTTGATAAGTGGAAGTATTTGCATAACAGAAATGTCCTGTATAAATATTGCCTGCTGCAAATTTGCCAAGACCCAACATAGCTACTCCTACATATTGTGAAGCCAATTTGGCAGATTTTCCTCCTTGTTTATGAACTTCGGTTGATTCCGGTGAAGTTGGATTCTTACTCATCATGACTGTACCACCGTTACCAGAATCCCAAAAAGAAAATAAATATTTATCTTTACTATTATCAAATGAGGTAGCATCATTACCACTTATTGCATACCAAGGAGAACTATCTTTTTCTTCTTTCCGCCACCAATTATCAAAGTTACCATTGTATAATTCGGCGGGCGTTTCCGTGGTAAAGTTCACTGTCTCGCTTGTGATTCCTTCTTCACTCCCATCATTGTAGTAGAGGCGATATTGATAGGCAGTAGCAGGTGTCAGTCCGGTAAGTTTGGTGGAGAATTTCTTATCTTTTTCTTCTACGTTAATATTAGTTGTAACTTTACTCCATTCAGCGGCATCGGCTGTTTTGTATTGGAATTCCAATTTGCTTTGGTCAAATATATCGGCAAATGAAGGAATTTCTGCAGTCAAATAGGCGAAAGTACTCCATGCATTAGCAGAAGCAATTAAAGTGTTTGTAGCAGTAACAGGCACACCGATGGTATAAGTATAAGTTTTTGTAGCATCATCAACAGTAACCCCAATGTTAGATGAACCGCTGGATGCAATGCGATAACGCAGAATGACATTCTCCTGGGCTTTGATGCCGGTGATGGTGTCTTTTTTACTATGTATGTCACTCTCATAGTTGGATACTGTCAAGTTGGCAATCAAATCGGTTACTGGGAAATAAGCCTTACCTGTTTCACTGGTTTGGCGCATCTCAAAAGTTACCTTGTTATCACTGTTGCTTTTGTCCGAAACGCCGACCACGGCACTTCGGAAAGCGGCTCTGAATTCATCGCTGAACTCTACGGTCACCAATACATTTGCCAGTTTGCATATAATTTCTTTGCTGGTATTAGTATTAGCCTTAATATCTACAGTTTCTTTAGCCGCATAATATGGTTTATCCCATCCAGCAGTTTTTCCGTCAAATCCTGCTGAAGACGCTTCTATAGTGTATTTACCTACTGGCAGTTCTATGGCTTTTGCCAAAGTAGTCCAATCATCTGTCTCTTCTACCGTTTTACCTGCAGAGTTTACAATTTTAACGGCAATCTGTTTAGGATTGTACTCATCTTCTGCCCTGGTTTGGGTCGTTTTATCCGTCCCTACCTCCAACCTCAGGTAGCCAATAGCATCTTGCTTCAAGTCTTCATTTTGACAGGCAGCAAGGAGAAGGCAGGTGGTTAAAAGAATATATAATGTTTTCATTTTATTATTCAGTTACAATTACATTCAATTTACCTGATACAGTCTTATCATTTTGGTCTGTTACTGTAATTTCAAAGATGTGTCCATCAACAGTAGTTGTAGGTCCAAATGAGTCATCTGCTAAAAGAGAGAAAAAATTTCCTACCGGGAAAACATATTTAGTATCGTTAGTATTAGGTAATGAAATTTGCATGCTTGAGAATATTCCACTTAATTGTGTATTTCCAATTAGTTCAAATGGTTCTGTACCCCCAAACATTCCTGCAACAGCTGTTGCGAACTTATCGTTACCACCTGTAATCTTAACCTTCACACTTTTCAGTCCTGCCTCCGCCATAATTGTCGCATCCGCGTTCTTGGTAGTATCAGCAGGCAGTGTATATGTAGATTGCGGGAACGAAATAGTCGGCTCTGAGACTGTTTCTCCACCTCCTTCTCCTTCATCGCCACCATCTTCGCCTGTTCCAGGCTCTTCTGTATCACCGCCATCTGTACCCGGATTAACAGGAATCTCCACGTTTTGGTTCTTTTCAGAGTTGAACAAAGTAATGGTTATCTGGATACCATCCTTCTCGATACCCGGTGTAGAACCTTCCACTTTTACAGGAGTAAAGTCTATTTTCAGTTCATCGCCACCAACAAAAGATGTATCGTCACCTTCTTCAAAATCCGGCAAGTTAGATTTTCTTGCAGTACCAGATATTGTCACAGTTTCATTTCCTTTTGTTTTAGCAGTTCCGTTAATATAGATAGTTTCAACGCTTTCGTCCATTTTCCAATATACAGGAGCTGGTGTATTTCCATTTTCTGATTTCGTATAGGTTTCTATGTGGCCTTTATTATCAGTTACGTTAAATTCCCAATCATCATAAGTAGCCAAAAATTCTTCCGTGAGATCAATTGAAATCTTAACGTTCTGCATAGTACAAACTACTGAAATCTCAGATGTCTGACCTTTTTTAATCTTAACGTTTTCCAATTTACCGCCATAAAAAGGTTCATACATTTTACTTAGAAATTCTCCAGGTGAACATGCTTCAATAGTATATGTACCTACCGGAAGAGTTACTTTTTCTTCAGCTTGTAAATCAGCATAAGAATCAAACTTCTTAGTATAATCAACATCTGTACCAGTAATTACCACTGGAAATTGATCAACCTGATCAGTTGTTCCACGGCTTGCTTGTCCTGTTTCAACATTTAGGCTTAATAATCCTGTATCGCCTGACATTAAATCTTTTCCCAGGATTTCATCTTTCATTTCGCACGATGCCAGTCCGAACAGCAAGGTTACAGCCCACATCCATTTATTCATTGTTTTCATCGTCTTATTGCTTGTTTAGGATATACTATAATTACGCCCACTCAGAAGGGACTTCAATATCTACCGGATGCTCTATAACGGTATCGTCTATTTTAATGGTGATACTCAAGTTACCCGAACCGATTACCGGTGTAAGAGTCATTTTCATCGCATCAGCAGGACTCAGCGTATAAGTCTTCTCAATGAAAGTATCAGCGCCAATACCTTCCTTGGGTGTCAGTTCAATGGTCATCGTAACCGTTTCATTCTGCTTTACCCGGAAATAGACCGGTCCTGCAGTTTTTTTCTCCCACGAATAAATTGCTCCATTCAAAGCCGCAGTATTGATATTCACCTTATATGCAGAGAAGTATTCATCCATCTTCTCATCGAATACAATATTTACACGTGCAGAATTAGGCTTACAAGCGACCTCTACATTTACTGAATCGTTCTTTATTGTAAACCCTTTAGACCCCAACACACAAAGATCGTCGGTATAGTGGGTTTTCGTACTGTCGCCACAAATGGCAGACAAAACGTAAGTACCGCTTGGCAATTCAGTAAATTCAGGTATCTCACCGTATTTCCATTGTTGAATAGGGGTTCCTTTCCCGCTTTCCACGATTGTTACTGTATAATTCTCCAGATTCTGATAGTAAGACTCATCCACCGCTCTGGACTTAAACTGTGTATCGGTCAAAATATTCAGACTGACAGTTCCATAACCGTCGTTATTCATCGGACTGTCCTCCGTCGAGGAGCAGGAAGCCATCAAAGAGAGCATCGCACATACTCCCACGGCATTTAAAAAGACGTTTCTCATCATTATTTAAATTTTCTCTATTTTCTCAGTTTTTCACGGTGCAAAATAACGACAATCCATTCATCCCTACAAGGTCTGTTTTTTTTATTTTTCGCCAATTTTTCGAGAATCTACCCACGAAATCAGGACCCCAATTGTTCCATTTTTCATTTTCGGGGATTTTCAGACAAGAGCTCTCCACACAAAAGAACCGGACTCTCTGCTATTTGAAAGAAACATTTTCCATCGACTTTCAACATCGAAACATCCCCCTATTCTTTTTCAACCGGCTGTTACAAGCTGAACAGGTCCAACCACTTAGCCAGCTGTCAATCAGAGTATTTTCATCGCTATCCATGCACAAGCTTCCGCATCGGCCAGTGCATGGTGATGGTTCTCCAACCGGTAACCACAAAGAGCCGCCACCGTATGAAGCTGATGATTCTCCGCCTTCGGGAAGGCACGACGGGAAGCCCAAAGGGTATCGTAGAACGTATAATCGGGATAATCCATGCAATAACAACGGAACACCGCTTTAAGGCAACCTTCATCAAACGATTTGTTGTGTGCTACCAGTGGAAGTCCTTCTATCAGCGGAGCGATCTGCGCCCAGACCTTCGGAAAAACCGGAGCAGAGTCGGTATCTTCCCGGCAGAGTCCGTGCACCCGTGAACAGAAATAGGTATAATAGTTGGGCTCCGGCTGAATAAGGGAATAGAAGAAATCCACTATTTCGCCGTTACGTACTACGACTACGCCTACGCTACAGACACTCGTCCGCTCGCTGTTGGCGGTCTCAAAATCAATCGCTGCAAAGTCTTTCATCGTTTGGTATTCTTATGTATTAACGTTGCTGTAAAAAACAACAATCATAATTCCGGCTCTATCACATGAAAAAGCTGTTTTTCCATAATAGAATAGAACTGTAATAACAAGAATCATGGTTCCGGTCTTAGTTTTGAGGCGGTTTTTCTTTTTGTTACTTTTTCTTTTGAGCGGCCAAAAGAAAAAGTAAAAGCAATTACCTACCATCAGTCAAAGGTAGCGAATAAAAACGGATTTATCAAAGAGAAAAAGCTGACACAGAAGTTTTTTTCATCGGAGAAATTGACACTTTCAGAGATTCTGAGTACTTTTGAAAAACTTAAAATAAAAATCATGCTAGCCTATACCTATATCGAACACGGCAAATTCTCCCTGCTGGAGAAACCCGTTCCTCAACTGAAAGACCCGAAGGATGCTCTGGTACGCGTCACCCTGGGAAGTATCTGCACCAGCGACCTCCACATCAAGCACGGAAGTGTACCGCGTGCCGTACCCGGCATTACGGTAGGCCATGAAATGGTGGGTGTCGTGGAACAGGTCGGTGCAGACGTACACAACGTAAAACCCGGCGACCGGGTGACCGTCAACGTAGAAACCTTCTGTGGAGAGTGCTTCTTCTGCCGGCACGGCTATGTAAACAACTGCGAAGACCCGGACGGCGGATGGGCCTTGGGTTGCCGCATCGACGGCGGACAAGCGGAATATGTCCGTGTTCCCCATGCCGATCAGGGACTGAACCGCATCCCCGACGAAGTAACCGACGAACAGGCGCTTTTCGTAGGCGATATCCTGGCGACCGGATTCTGGGCGGCCCGCATCTCGGAAATCAAGGAAGAAGATACGGTACTCATCATCGGAGCCGGACCGACAGGTATCTGTACGCTACTCTGTACCCTGCTGAAACATCCGGAACGCATCATCGTCTGCGAACAATCGGAAGCACGTGCCCGCTTCGTCCGGGAACATTATCCCGATGTTTCCGTAGTCGGACCGGAAGCCTGCAAGGAATATGTCCGGCAGCACAGCCGCCACGGAGGTGCCGATGTTGTCATCGAAGTGGCCGGAGCAGCAGATACATTCCAGTTGGCATGGGAATGTGCCCGTCCGAATGCCATCGTCACCGTTGTAGCCCTCTATGACCAGCCACAGATACTTCCGCTACCGGACATGTACGGCAAGAACCTTACCTTCAAGACCGGCGGCGTGGACGGATGTGATTGTGCCGAGATTCTCCAGCTGATAGCCGAGGGGAAGATTGACACGACTCCTCTCATCACTCACCGCTTCCCGCTGAATGAAATTGAAGAGGCTTACCGCATTTTCGAAAATCGTCTGGATGGGGTGATTAAGGTTGCGATAACGGGGGTATGATTTTACTTTTTCTTTTTGGTGTCAAAAAGAAAAAGCTAACAAAAAGAAAAAACACCGGCTTCCGTTTTGAGGCGGCTCCGGAACAGTTTTCGTCGGAAGCGCAGGAACTCGCTTCGCTCAAACAGCCTGCGCTTCTTCTCGCCGAAAGCTGTTCCTGCACTTTTTCGCCTCAAAACTAAGGCCGGAATATCTTTTATTCCATTGAATCTCTGCAAAAAGTACGATACTGCTTCATTGAAACAATCTTCTTTTCTTACGTCAGAATCTATTCCTACACTTTTCGCCTCAAAACTAAGGCCGGATTTTTTTGTCCCATCGAATCCCTGCAAAATGCACGATTCTGATTCATCGGAACAATCTTCATTGTTCGTCAGAATCTGTTCCTACACTTTTCGCCCCAAAACTAAGGCCGGATTTTTTTGTCTCATCGAATCCCTGCAAAAAGCACGATTCTAATTCATCGGAACAATCTTCATTGTTCGTCAGAATCTGTTCCTACACTTTTCGCATCAAAACCGAGGCCGGAACCTTTTGTCTTTTTAAGCGATTCCCAACAGTTCGATTTCGAAAATCAGAGTCGAACCGCCGGGAATACCGGGTTGTGAGAACTTGCCATATCCCATTTCGGAAGGGATGTAAACTTCCCACTTATCGCCAACGCACATCTGCTGCATGGCAATAATCCACCCTTCTATCAAGTCACTCAACCGGAATGCGATGGGAGCTCCACCCCGACTGCTGTCGAACTTCTTGCCGTTGATGGTCCAACCGCTATAATGGGCTGTCACGATGCTCCGGGGAGTAGGATGCTTGCCATCGTCGGCTCCCTTCGTCAATACCTTATAATAAATGCCTTTGGGCAACGGTTGCACCCCTTCTTCGGCAGCCTTTGCCGCCAACCAATCCTTGTTGGCCTGGATATATTCTTTCTTTGCCATATTTGAATAAATTGAAAAACGTGGATAAAGATAGGCATTTTTCACTACCTTTGAAACTGGAAGACCTAACGAATATTGAAACCAGAAAGAAAATCCATGCGGATGGTCTGTCAGGTTTCCCCGTCAACTCCCTGTTGAGAGTCATCGGATACGGGCTTTACATGTCTTTTAAACGACGAATAAAAACCTTTTAAATACAGTTTCTATGAGAAAGAATTTCGGAACAAAAACCTGGTTGTACCCCATGCCCGTATTCATCGTGGCTGCGTACGACGAGAACGGTGTCCCCAATGCCATGAACGCGGCCTGGGGCGGTATCTATACAGACAATGAAGTGGGCATCTGCCTGTCCGAAGGCCACAAGACCACGCAGAATATCCTGGCCACCAAAGCCTTCACCGTAAGCATGGGCACGGCCGAGTTTGTGACCGCCTGCGATTACGTGGGTATCGTTTCGGGCAACAAGGAGCCCGACAAGCTACAGAAAGCCGGCTTCCATACCCAGAAATCAATATATGTCAATGCTCCTATCATCGAGGAACTGCCGATGACACTGGAATGCGAACTCCTCTCGTACGATCCGGAAACCTGCCAGCTGGTAGGAAGCATCGTCAATGTATCAGCTTCCGAAGAAATCCTGGATGAAAACGGGAAAATCGATCCGACAAAACTGAAGCCGATTACATACGACCCCATCCACCACAAATACCTGGTGCTGGGCGAACAGGTAGGCAACGCTTTTGCCGACGGAAAAAAACTGGTATAATCCTTTTTCGAATCATTACTTTTGAAACTGACCGAATATGCCATGCTACCTGTTGAGCAAGGACGAGCAAAGCCATACCCCGCCATTATTGACCCGTAAAAAATAAACAGATACATGGAAAACAGAAGACTGTCGGCTTCCATAGCCCGAAAAATCCAACGGATGCTGGAGGGAGAAACCCTTCCTTCCAGTACCCTTCCCTCCTGGATAGCCCAGGAACTGCTGGAAGAGGGGTTGCTCAGTGTATTGTCCAAAGGCAGCCGGAAATCTTACCGCCTCATTGATGCGGAGGCTTGCATGCAGTACATCGGCAACCGGTATACCGGCGGAGCGACGCTGTCCCGATGGATAGAACTGTCTGAAGGTAATGAGGAACTGGACCGTGGGGTACTGGTACGGGAGACAGGCGATTCAAAGGCTATCTCTTTACGCACCTTCCGCGGCTTTCTGGTGAACTGCTACGAACCGTTGGAGGCTGCAATCAGAGAAAGCACTTTTACCTTGTCTCCACTGGAAGGAACGGCCCTGTTCATCCAGTCGCCCGAAACATTCCGTATCGGAGAAGATATCTTGATCATCGGCATAGAGAATGGAGAAAATTTCAGACAAATCCGTAGACAAAGGTATCTGTTCGAAAAGCAAAAGGCCCTCTTCGTTTCCCGTTATCCCCAGTCGGCCGATCTGCGCAACTGGTTAATGCGTATACCGAACCCATACCTGCATTTCGGCGATTTCGACCTGGCGGGTATCCACATCTACCTGACTGAATTCTATCGGTTCCTGGGAAACCGGGCCTCGTTCTTCGTACCGACAGATCTGGAAGAAAGGCTGAAGAACGGCAACAGTACATTGTACAATAAGCAGTACGCCTACTATAAAGAGATGAAAGTCACCGACCCTCGTCTGGAACCGCTTGTAGAAATGATCCATCGCTACCGGCGGGTCTACGAACAGGAAGGTTACCTGGAATAAATGATGCCCGGACATTGCCGGAATCTCCCCAACAATCCGTACCTTTGCCTCCTCATGCGATAAACTTATGAAACTGACCTATCTTTTCCATAGCGGCTTTGCCCTCGAGACAGACCGGTGCATCCTGGTATTCGACTACTGGATGGACCCTGCCCACGTCGTCCCTCGGCTTCTGAAGTCGGATAAACCGATGTATGTCTTCTCCAGCCACTTCCACGAAGACCATTTCAACCGTGACATTTTCTCCTGGAAAGCCGAAAAGTCCAATATCCGATACATCCTTTCGAAAGACATCCTGAAACGGCGCCGCGCGCAGAAGGAAGAGGCCGATGTGTGGCTGGCCAAAGGTGGAACCTGGCAGGACGAATGCCTCCACGTAACCGCTACAGGCAGTAACGACAGCGGTGTATCATGGGTCATCGAAACGGACGGACGCTTCGTCTTCCATGCAGGCGACCTGAACAACTGGTATGCCCGCTTCCTGACCGACGATTATCAGGGAGGCCTCATCCATAGTCCCGAGTTCGGTACGGACATCGACCCGGAAAAGGAAGAGAAACTGTTTCTGGGAGAGCTGAAGGATATCCGGAAACTCACGGACCGTTTCGACATAGCGATGTTTCCCGTAGACGGACGCATCGGCAACGGTTATACCCGGGGCGGACGACAGTTCATCGAACGCTTCCAGGTAGGATTGTTCGTTCCCATGCACTTTGTGGCGAGCGGTTTCGAATCGGCTGCCCGAATGAAGGAATTTACTGATGCCCGTAACATTCCCTTCTGGAGCATCGACAAAGAAGGAGCTTCCATGGAATACTAAACACGAATAAAAACAGAACATGAAACAGATAGAAGTAGTAGCGGCGGTCATCTGCCACAACGGAAAATTTTTCGCCACCCAGCGCGGTTATGGCGAATTCAAAGACTTTTGGGAGTTCCCCGGAGGAAAAATGGAACCCGGTGAAACACGTGAAGAAGCTCTGAAACGGGAAATCCGCGAAGAACTCGATACGGAAATTTCAGTCGATACTTTCCTCACCACGGTAGAATACCCCTACCCTACTTTTCACCTGACCATGCACTGCTTCTTCTGCTCCGTCCGCTCCGGTCACCTGGAACTGAAGGAACATGAGAATGCAGCCTGGCTACGGTTGGAGGAACTGGACAGCGTAGACTGGCTACCGGCCGATGTGGAAGTGGTGAAGGCGATAAAGAATCATTGATGCTTCTCCTGATATTCATTCTGCGAATTCTGATTCCCAGCCTCAGATGGATAAAGTCACTGATTTTTTCACCTTAAAACAGCAAACCAAGTTTCTTTTGTTGATGAGTCATCGTTCATGGTAGGGACGGGGTCAGCCTGCCCGAATGCATCCATATTACTGAACAGCCCTAAAATCAATTCACCACATTTCCTACCAATTTCCCTCCAAAATCGCCCTTCATATCATTATATTTTGTATTTTCAGCCGATAAATCCGATTATTATGCTGAAGAAGGGGATATACGAAAACATCATCAATCAGAGAATGGAGCGGGAGATACGCACTGCCGAAACGGAAAACCTGGTTTGTGTACGTGAAGAGATAGACAATACCGAAGCTCCACAAATGCTGGCGGACTACCTGGCCAAAGCCATCCGGCAGAAGCTTCAGGAAACGGAAGACCTGCAGGACCGCATGGCAATCATCAACCGCATCCTGACAGAGTACGGACTGATAGAAGATGTACAGATCACCGACACCTCGAACCTGCTGATGGAAGTGATGACACAAGAAAAGAACCTGCTCCAGCAAAACAGCCGTTCCGAAACAATCCGTCCCCAATCAGGTTTCCGGGTAAGCAACCTGTTTACCGGCGGAAACAGTGCCCTGTCACTGGGAGAAGAAATCAGGCGGGAAATAGCCAGTGCGGATGAAATTTACTTTATCGTCTCTTTCCTGAAAGTGTCCGGTCTTCGTCTCCTTCTTGAAGATCTGAAAAAATTCTGTGAACGCGAAGGGACCCGCCTGCGTATCATTACCACAACATATTGCGGTGCCACCCAAGGCAAGGCCATCGAGCAGTTGTCCCAACTTCCTCATACCGAAATCCGAATTTCTTACCAGACCGAAATCGAACGTCTGCATGCCAAAGCTTACATCTTTGTACGAAATTCCGGTATGCATACGGCCTACATCGGTTCATCCAACCTGTCCAAGTCCGCCCAGACCGACGGACTGGAGTGGAACATGCGCGTCACCAGCGTAGAAAATCCGCACATCATCAAGACCGCCCTGGCCACTTTCGATATGTATTGGAACAGCCCGAATTTCGAGGACTTCCGCATCGGAGGCATCCGGAAATTCAACGAAGAACTCCAACGGAACAGCTTTCGGGAAAAAGCCGATAGCCTTGTCTACCAACGTTTCTCCCTACTTCCGCATCAGAAAAAAATACTGGACCGTCTGAAAGTGGAACGCGAAGAACGGCAGAATTTCCGGAACCTGATTGTGGCCGCTACCGGAACCGGAAAAACCGTCATTTCCGCTTTCGATTACCTGACCTTCCGGCGACAAGCTGTACAAGAAAACCGTAAGAGCCGCATCCTTTTTACTGCTCACCGGGAAGAAATTCTTCGTCAATCCCTGAAGACTTACCGCAGTGTATTACAGGATACTAATTTCGGCTCTTTGTGGGTGGGCAACTACCAACCGCAATCGGCAGAAGACTACGGACATCTCTTCGTATCCATCTCCATGTTCAATTCCCGCTTCGAACAGCTGTTCGCCCAATTACCGCCGGATTATTACGACTACATTGTCATCGATGAGGCCCATCACAGTCAGGCAGACAGCTATCGGAAGCTTCTCTCGCACTTTCATCCACGGTTACTCATCGGTCTGACCGCCACTCCGGAACGTATGGATGGCAAAGACCTCCGACCGGACTTTGGAGGACGTATCAGCGCAGAGATACGTCTGCCCCAAGCTCTCCAAGCCGGTCTGCTCACGCCTTTCCAATACCTCTGTATTGCCGATGATACCGATCTGAGCGATGAATCACTCTGGAGCGGACAACGGTACATCACCGAACGTCTGGCCGACAAGCTCTGTCTGCCGGAACGGGCCGGACACATCGTAGAAGCCCTGCACCGTTACCTGGCCGACGAATACACCTGCCGGGCTCTGTGTTTCTGTGTCAACAAGCGGCATGCGGATTTCATGGCCGAACAATTCCAACGGTACGGATTCAACGCCCGAAGTCTGACCAGCGATACTCCACAGCCACAACGGAAGCAATTGGCCGAAGACCTCCGTAACAGCAGGATACATTACCTCTGCGTAGTAGACATCTTCAACGAAGGTGTGGACATCCCCGAAGTCGATACGGTATTGTTCCTCCGCCCCACCGAAAGTCTTACCATCTTCCTGCAACAATTAGGTCGTGGCCTACGCCTGTCCCCAGGTAAAACGGAACTGACTGTCCTCGATTTCGTAGCACAAGCCAATCAGCAATACGATTTTGCCGGCAAGTTCCGTGCCCTCTCCCTTCGACCGGAAAAGAATATTATCCAACAGATAACAGATGGATTCACCTTCCTGCCCGCAGGATGCAGTATCATCATGGAGAAGGTGGCCCGTGAACATATCCTGAACAACATCCAACAGGCTATCTACAACAAGTCACGACTGATAAAAGAAATAAACACATATCATCAGTTGCCCACCCTCACCCAGTTTCTGGAAAACAACGGACAAGACATCCGCATCCTATATACGCAGAACAAATGCTGGACTTCGCTCAAACGTGCGGCTGGACGAATCAGTTACCAAGATACTCCGACCACCCGTCGACTGGAAAAAGGAATGGGTAACCTGGTACATCACAATACATCCTCCTTCCTTCACTTCGTGAAAGACTTTACCCAAGGGAGCAAGGAATATCTGAATAAGAAGAACTTATCTTACACAACCATGTTCTACTACGACCTGTATCAGGAACGAATCGACAAGACCGAGTTCAAGGACGCAGGCATGTATAAGGCACTGGACATCTTACACGAAGAAGAGTACAGATACTTCAAGCAGGAAATAGAGGAAATCGTTTCCTACCGTCTGGAAAATCTGGAGATCACCACCTCTCCGTTAGGTGATACCGTCTTACCGGGTATAGAGTTATACGGATGTTATACACGTGAGGAAATCTTTACACTCACCGGTCGCCAGACTGAAAACCGAAGGATGCAAGGTTCAGTATCAGGAGTATTCACCCTACCGGAGTATAACACAACCTTGCTGTTTGTGACGCTGAACAAATCGGACAAAGACTTTTCTCCTTCCACCCAATACGATGATTACATCATCAACAAGGATTATTTCCATTGGCAATCCAAAAATACGGACGCACACAACAATGCGGCGGGCAAATCTATACCCGACAACCGGAGAAGCACAACAAGATTGTGCTGTTCGTACGCGAAGAGAAGAAAGATGGTTTCGGAAATACTACACCTTTCCACTGCTTCGGTCTGGTAGATTACGTCTCTTCACACGGCAATTTTCCGATGAACATCACCTGGAAGCTGCATCAGCCCGTTATGGCACAATACCTGAAAGTAGTATAACGCTTCCCTATCTGTAGCTGTTGGAATCCTCGAATCACCTACGGATAACCAACATGCCACGAGCTATCATTCTATCACTAAACAAAAGGAATATCCGACATTTTTCCCATAATTCACCCAAATCACCAACCTGAGGTTCATCCAAAATCCATCAATCAGTACAAGGACGTTAATATCCAGTTCCCCGTAGCTACAAATATCAGAAGTATAATAGCCTCATCTGTTAAACACACACATTTAATTAACATATCCAGCAAAGTTTCTCCCACGGAAAACGATTAGACAGATGCAGTTAAACGCCTAATTCTTTCCGCTCAAACCCGAAGACACATGCAGTCAAACATCCGGACGTTCTGGGATAGAAGCAAAATGAAGTGAATCTGGATCTGGAACAAGCAGATTCCCGAGCGTTCTTCAAATTACATTTTATCTCATATACGACCATAAAACAAGCACACGAACATCACTTTCTAGCCGTCTATCGGACATCATCTATCAATACGTCCATTTACCTATCTTTTCAGCAACACACCAATTCATGAGAATACGATTTTCATATAAAGCCTTGAGTTGGGGGTAGAATTTCGGATGTACAGGTAGGTAGAATTAACAGAATGACAGAACGACACGTTACTATACAACTGTTATTTACTACCCCGACCAATGAATAAACCAAACATCCTTGCCTAACAAAGGGAAGAAACATAAATTACTGAAGGAATATCTCAAAATATCGAATCAAATCCTTGTCCAAGTAAAATTCAGACCTTTTTTCAAACAATCCAATCTTTTCTTGCTACATTTGTACATATCATCACATATACCTGTTACTAACCAGTTATTGTAAGAAGATGATTAAAAAAACGGAATTTGTTAGTAACCAAATAAAAACCGCTATGAAAAAAGTTATTTTATCACTTATTCTTGCTACATGCACAGGCATGTTCTGTTCCTTAAATGCTCAAGAGTACAAGATACCTGCCAAGGTAGTCGTAATTACCAAACAAGATGTCAACATCCGCAAAGCACCGCAAACATCGGCAGCTGTCGTGGAAAAAGCCTCAACAGGAGCCATGTATGAGTTAATCAGCCAACAAGGCTCCTGGTATGAAGTGAAAGACATAAAGACCGGAAACAATGTTTATGTATCAGCAACAGTCGGACGTCTGGCTACAGGTAACCAGATTAGCAGGACAGATAAAGGGCTGGTAGAAAAAGAAGAATCCACGGATTTTATTTACCAGAAACAGAAAAAGATGCAGAACGGGGAACAAACCACATCTTACGCATTCTATCAGAAACAGGAAAAGAATATAATTTACGCTACTGTATCACAGACAACCGCTTCGATGACAGGAAGTATGTTTACCCAAGAAGTGTATTATAAAGGCAAACAGATGGGATGGTACCTGTTATTCAACGAAACAATTGACATGGACGGAGCCGTACAAAGCCAACTGGAACAACCGGTCATTGTTTTTGCCAATGGTTCACAAGGAGTAATCATAAATGGAGAAAGCTATAAAAAGGTCAGCAATAGTTTCTGAAAATCTATGTTTCTCAATATGAGAAAACCAATATCCGTTCCGGCTTTGATTTACCAGTCATCAGCCGGAACGGATTTTATATACCCTATTCGATTAAGAGATACGACAACAGCAGTGAGTCTTCCACATCCACATGAACCGAAAACCACGCTACAAAGGAGATGTACCTGATTCGAGAGACAGAGAACACGAAGTCAACAAGCAGAAGTATTGAGAGAAAAAAGATGCTACACATCCATATCCGAACTACATAAAAACATATGCTGACACATGATTTTTCTGTAGGAAGATGTATCTTTGTGGGACAACTTCCTGGGATAAAATGTATATGCCGTGCGTAAAGGATTATACATCAAGACCTAGCAAGTTGAGGATTCAATAGACATTAACCACTAAACCAACATAACTGACATGCGAAATTTCATTACGACACGAGCCGGTGCCTCATTTTATGCAGGCGAAAGCTATACTTTCGTAGTCCGGCAAAACCACCTGGAGCTGGTAATCAAAGTCGGAAAAAATCTGTACGGTGTGGTCTGTATACTGCTTACCGGTCCGGAAACCGTCAGTCTGACATGTAATTGGGGGCATTTCTTTGACCGCGTATATAATCACAAGGAACCGGAAAAGCTGTTGTCCATGTTACAGAAGACCTGCCCTACTGTTTGTGAACTCTTCACCGGAGAAACGCCATACGACTGCATCACACTACCCGATGAAGACCAGCTGGATGCAATATCCATCAGCCTGAAACGGAATATGGAACAAAAGAGTATCTTCTCCCTGCTGGACAATAAAGAAGTGCTGCATGAAGCCGAAAAGCTGTTTGATTTCTGCTGTAAACTGTACAACGAAATCAAAGAGAAATGTCCGTTTGAAGGATGGAAAAAAGGGTTGATGGAAATCTGAAACAGGGAACAGACTCATTCCGCCACCACATATAAACAATATAGAACGGCTGGCCGCATGTCATAATGCATGCAAAGAGACAAGTCGCATATTCTTATCAGTAGATGAATACCAGAAAAGTATAGTGGATATCTTTACGAAGTATGCCGGCCAAAAGTCGCGTTACTTTAAGTTCAAGACGTTTCAACTGATTAATTATCGGACAAAGAACGTCAGGAAGGAACTCCAGCACAAAGGATTGCTTATGCCCGTAAGAGCAAGCAGTTTCGGCCTGATCAAAAGGATGCTTGAGAAACCGTTTCTATGCTTCCTCATTCCGAACATACTCCGTTGCCGGCTCGGCAGCCATTGCCACCGATTCATCTTCAACGGTCTGGTACGGCAAGCCCATAGGGCTATCCTGTAGTTCCCCGCGCAGACGCTCCTTCAGTTTGGTATTGCGCTTGTTCACCGTAAGGTTACGGATGGCATAGGCCAAGGCTTTAGGTTGCCCTATCAGCACACAGATCTTTTTTGCCCGGGTAATGCCTGTATAAATAAGATTGCGCTGGAGCATCACGAAATGCGTCATCAGCACAGGAATCACCACGATAGGATATTCAGAGCCTTGCGATTTATGGATGGTAGTAGCGTAAGCCAAAGTCACCTCATCAAGTTCCGAAGCCTCGTACTCTACCAGACTACCGTCGAAACGGATGCAAAGCGTACGGTCTTCCATATTGACCTTTTCAATGATGCCGATGTCACCGTTGAATACATTCTTATCATAATTGTTACGGATCTGCATCACCCGGTCGCCTAACTTGTAGTTGATTCCACCCCGGCTGATCCCCAGCGTAGAAGTGTTGAGCGCCTGCTGGAGGAGCATGTTCAGATTCCCCGCCCCCACGACACTCCGTTGCATAGGCGTAAGTACCTGTATGTTGCTCAACGGCTGGTTGTACGCCTTGGGCAGCCGATGCTTGACCAGCTTCACAATCTCCTCGGCCACCTGCTCAGGGTCATCCTTTCTGATGAAAAAGAAATCAGTATCCTTGCCATTGCTGGTATCAGGATAACGTCCCTGGTTGATGGCATGGGCACTCATCACGATACGGCTGCTTTGAGCCTGGCGGAAGATACGGGTAAGACGAATGACAGGTACCTGCCCGGAGTCGATGATGTCTCTCAACACATTGCCGGCACCGACACTCGGCAACTGGTCGATGTCGCCCACCAGAATGAGCCGCATCTGTACCGGAATCGCTTTCATCAGATTATACATCAGGATGATGTCTATCATGGAACATTCATCCACGATGAGCACATCTCCCTCCAGGGGATTATCATCGTTCCGCTTGTAGCCGTCCTGCGGATTAAATTCCAGCAGGCGATGAATGGTTTTTGCCTCCATACCGGTAGCCTCACTCATACGCTTGGAGGCACGTCCGGTGGGAGCAGCCAGCAGGACACGAAGACCGGCCGCTCTGTAGGCGGCTATGATACCTTGGGTAGTCGTAGTCTTACCGGTACCCGGACCACCCGTCAGCACCATCACCCGGGACCGGACCGCCTGCCTGATAGCCGCCACCTGCACATCATCGTATCCGACACCCGTAGCCTTCTCGATGGCCTGGATATCGATATTTCCTTCGAATAGAGCGGAAGACCTGGAAGTCATCAAAGCAAGCAGCCTTCTGGCCGTTCCACGTTCCGAATGATAAAACGGAGGCAGATAAATGGCCTCCTGTTCACGGATAAGATCTTCGGAAGCAATCATCCCAGCCATGGCCTGCACGATGGGCTCCCGATCGGCCTCCAACAGCTTGCCGGCGGCTTCGATGAGTTGCTCCTCTACCGCATAGACATGTCCCTCGTCGGCCAGTTCGTTGAGTGTATACTGTATACCGCTCCTGCACCGGCGCAAGTCATTCTTTCCGTATCCCATCTTTCCGGCTATGCCATCGGCCGTCTTGAATCCGATGCCCCAGATATCGTCAGCCAGGCGATAAGGGTTTTCCTTCACTTGATCAATGCTTTCCTTGCCATATTGCCGGTAAATCTTGGCCGCATAGGCTGTACTCACGCCATACTGTTGCAAAAAGAGCATCACATTCTTGATGTCCTTCTGCTTTTCCCAGCTTTCGCGAATCTTCTCCACACGCTTCTTACCGATACCGGGCACTTCATAAAGACGTTCGATATCCTCCTCGATGATGTCGATCGTTTCTGTACCGAAACGCTCCACGATCAGATGGGCGAACTTAGGGCCGATGCCTTTCACCAGTCCGCTTCCCAGATACTTCTCGATACCATATACCGTAGCAGGCATGACTTCTTCCCACGTCTCGCAGACGAACTGGCGTCCGTACCGCTTGTCCATCTTCCACACGCCGTCGCATAACAGCACAGCCCCCACCGGTACATCCAGCAGGTTGCCTACCAAGGTCACAAGATCCGCATAATCCTTGACCTTCACCCGCATCACGGAATATCCGTTCTCCTGGTTCTGGTAAGTAATGTGTTCTACTACGCAACGTAACTTCATCATAGCCATTCTCTGTATTACCGTTTTACTTTATCCGAAAACAAGGAATCACCGGAGCAGCGCATCAATCGCTTCTTCCGGGACCTCCGGCAAGATACTCCGGAACTGAGCCAGCAAGCGCTGACGGGATTCTTCGGGAGTACGTTCCGGATGACAAGCCTCTCTACCGAAAAGAGCTTCAGGGGTGGTCAGCAACGACCATCCCCACCCGTATTCCCTGCCATGACGGTCATGCGGATAGACGAAATCTTCGGTCACGATGTAGCCGCCCATCTCCAGACGCGTCAGGTAGGCATCGAAACGGCTACGCATCTTCGGTCCCGTAAAGCCACAGGCGGCACGTAGTTTCCGGGTTATCAGACTACCGTATTCCTTCAGCGTGACCAGGATAATCTCTTCGATGCTTCCTTCTTCCGGTTGCGGATAAAGGCTGCGCCGGTAATTGCAGAAATCGGGCCACCATTCCCGGCTGATGAAACCGGCCTTGCGCTGGAAAAACTTCCCGTAGGCACAGCCACTTTCCTGCAGAATCGGACCTTTCCATTCCCACAACGGCCATTCCCAGCCTCCGTCCGGAAGCCTCGTATACTGGCAATCCTCATCTGCGACCTCCTCGGCCGACCACCCTGACACTCCCATCGCCAGCAAGGGCAGGAAACCCACCTGACCGATGTAGTCTATCAGCTCCTGACACGTATGTATCTTTTCCGCTTTCATTTTCCCAACTCTCCATTCATTCTTTTCCGGACAATGGAATAAGCCTTCTGGAAAAGGGCGGAATGCTCCATCGTCTGTAACATCTCCCGGAAACGGCTCATGGGGATGGTAAAGCTCAGCTCGTCGGCCGGAACCAACGGCCGGGCCGACGGATCCAGCATACCGAGGAAGCAGCTCCGTCCGCCTCTCCTGTTTTCCTGTACGGCAAAAGCCACAATGCTACAGCATCCCGAAGCGAAACGGGTACAGACGGCATCGTCGGCATCGTTGTCAAAGAAAGCCCAGGAGCACAGGCCGGAAAGCCTGTCGGGCGTAGCGAAGAACAAGATACCTTCCACCGAATCGAAATCCGTCAGACGGTCCATCCGGACAAAGTTCAGAAACAGCTTCTCCGTCAGACGGATATCCAGCTTATCGATGAATGCCTTCACCTGTTCCCGGGTCTGCTTGTAGTGCTCGGTTTCGGACACAAAGGCCGGAATCCGCTCCTGCATCGGAGCGAACGCGGTATAGAGGCTCCCCCCGCCGCACAACACATTCTGAGCCGTCAAGGTCAACGGTTCGCCTTCGCATACTTTCCGGATGGCTCCGATCATGCAACGGGGTACCTTCTTCCCTTCTACGGCCGGTGTATCACTGTAGCCAAACGCTATCGGAAGAGGCGCCGCCTCGCCGAAAGCTTCTCTATATTTTTGCAGGAATCTCTGTATCATACCACACCATTTTACTTCTGAAGAACCTTCACAAAATCATCGGGCAAAATCACATTTTTCACCTCGAGCGCCTCCGAGAACAAGGGAGCGATTTCCTTCACGGTAAACCCCGCGATACCACAACCGATACGGGTCACATAGAAAGTCAGCTCCGGATGACTACGTGCGAAACCGATGAACTCATCCACATAAGGGCGGATGGTCTCTACCCCACCCTGCATGGTAGGAATCGCGTAACTCTGTCCCTGCAGACCGACGCCTTGCCCCCAGACCGCCCCGAAACGGTCGGCAGCCAAACGGGCAGCACCTCCGGCATGCATACCGGCCAGGTTACTGCCGAACACAAACACTTCATTGTCCTTCAACGCCGAGATTCGCTCGGGTGTATACATCCTGTCATACATATACTGTTCCTCCTTGATGATTTTATTTCCATACTTCTGTTCGAACTCCTCCACCACCTTCCGCAAGGAATAAGGGAGATACCCCATCCCCTTCTTGCATAATTCCTCCGGAATACCGAAGAATGCCTCGGCAATGGAACCCGTGATACATGCCAGCGTATCGCTGTCACCCCCCAGGCTGATGGCATTACGGATGCTGTCTTCGAAATCCTTCCCGTCGAGGAAGGCGACGATGGCTTGCGGCACCGTGTCCTGGCAGGTGGCCCCCCAACCGTAAGACTCGCGGATACCGTCGCAGGTAAAGCTGAGGTCGTAACCGAAACGGGAAACAACTGCCGTCCGTATCTCCTCTTTCGTCGCGCCAATACGGGCCATGAAGATGCACAAGGCCGTCGCCTGCGCTCCCTTGATACCCTCCGGATGATTGTGCGTACAAGCGGCCGATGCCTCAGCAGCAGCCAGAACCGTATCGATAGTCTGGAACGCCCATCCTACCGGACCCACCCGCATGGCACTCCCGTTTCCACAACTGTTGTAAGGTGCGAAATCGCCGGTCGCTGCCCGCTTGACCCAGCGTATGAAACTGTTTCCATAAGCGCCCATCGGATGCGGATACCGGGAGGCATAACGGAAGTAATACGGTCCGCTATCCTTCGTCCCCGCTCCGTCCAGCAACCATTCGGCGGTTGCCACCGTCAGAATGCTATCGTCTGTATATTCTCCCCGTTCCGGAAAGAACGGAAAATCCTTAGTCTTGATGTTGTGAAACTCGTAGATACTGCCCACGATGTCACCGATAATACTTCCTAACATATTCCATCAATCATGCATGAATCGAATTCAATCTTCCCTTTACAGCTGATAACCGTTCCGCCTGAAATCCGGTTGACCGGCTACCAAACTTCAGCAAGTTACGACACTTTCCTGAAACCACCAAAATCTACGGTAAAATTTCCGACGGATACATATCACTGAGGTGTATAAAATGCCCCGTAACAGGACAGTCCACATCCCCCAAAGACCGCTTTCCAGAACAGGAACTTATGGAAACAGATCCGATTAAGCATCATTAACAGAAATACTGTAGTGGTTTTTCATCCAAAGGCTGTTTTCAAGTAAAACAAGTTCCTATGAAAAAATTAATCTACACTTCATCAGCATGGACAGGCTTTTTCTTTTTAGCAGCAACACTAATTCTATGCTCCTGTCACAAAGACGAGTACTCGCCCATATCGGCCACCAAACAGCAAAGAGGAATCCTCCTTACCTTCAGTAGTGAAAGCAATAAGAAACCGCTGGATGACAACAGATTCGTAGCAGGTATTACTGTTTTCGGAAACGAATCGCAGGCACAATTGCCCTGCACCGTCAAAAAAATAAACGGGAAACCGTATCTTTTCTTTGTAGCCGATTTACCGGATGCAAAGAACATGAAATTTACAGGAGACCAGAAGAAGGCTACCGCCATGACGGAAATCACTCTGAAAGTGAATAAGGAAAAGGCCACTCTGAAATGCTATTTCCAATACCAGGATGCCAGTAAACCACCTATGCCCACAGCCAGCAACACGTCCATTATCCTTGAAAGCATTACACTGGACAGGAAAACCATCAAACGAGGGAACAAGACCGTCATTGACGGGAACCTGGTATTTCCCTTACAGATGGACGCGAAAGGAAAACTACACTAGTGAGAAACAGACTTAATCGCATACATAGACTCATTCACAACAGCCTTATGACAAGAATCATTTTACCGTTAGATTTTTTCCTGCTGGGAGCAACCTGTTTCCCTTCATACGAGGGCGAAGGAGCGGCAGCCGACCTACAGCCTTCAGGCACCATTCTGCCTAACGTGCCCAACCAAGAAGACTCCATCAGCCAACCTTAAAACGCTTATCCAATGACCAATCATGTAAGAATCAGATACATTTTCACAGCCATATTGCTTCCATTCATCTGGGAGAATGTAGAGGCTAAGGAACCTCAAAAGGTTACCCAAAGCGAAACGAAATTTCATGTGACACTGGACTACCACTACAACTTCGGGCTGGCAACCAAAGAAAAATGGTGGAACAACGGTGAACGGCTGGGTGGACATTCGCTCCACCTGACAGCCTTATACAATATTACACCCAGAATCGCTACAGGTATCGGTATCGGTGCCGACCGGTATACCCATCCCGACTTCAACACCATCCCCATTTATGGAACCTTCCGTTACAGCCCAATTACCAAAATTCCGAAAGGTTATCTTTACACCAACCTCGGATATGGTTGCTTCGCCAACGAAGCCATATCTTCCGGATGGATGTGGGACTTAGGAATCGGTTACACAAAAATGTTCCGGAAACATTTCGGGTTGAATTTCCAGATAGGATATAACCTGAAAGAGTTTGCGGACATTCCATCTTACAGATACGATATCGATTCCGAAAATACAGTTATAACCTATTTAGGAAAGGTAAAGGATTTGCGTCATTCGCTCTCATTCGGGATTGGTATGGTATTCTAACTCCAGTCATCCACATTCCTATCCCATGGACTGACCTTTACTATCTTCCAAGAGGAGCAATCACCGGCGAACTACCCTGCCGTTTGTCACTGATGACATTCCGAAGTACTTCAAACAGGATTCCACCGACATCAATCCCCAAATCAAACTTGTTGAACTTGTAATGAGGCACCACGACAGGTACGGTTTGCCACCCACGCTGGGGATCGTAATAACGCTGCACACCAACATCCACGCCGAATCTGTCCGTAAAATCGTAACCGATGGTAGCACCGTACGCATCCCGGTTAAAACCATACAGGTTACGCGGAGTATAGGAACCAAAAGCAGTAATCCTGAATCTGTCAGTCGGATGATAAACCAGCGCACCGGAAAATCCCAAAGACTGACCGACGCTCATCGGCAAACTATACTTGACGGCATTTACCCCTGCCTGAATATCGAAATAATCATTTAGCGCATAACGAAACTGGAAAGAAGCCTGGTTGATTCGCCCAAGTCCCGGCAAGGTACTCTGCGAACCGCTGCCGTAGAAGTAAGGAGAAATCCGTCCGCCTGTCTGATAATCCCCATAAAACATCGGAGACGGATTCGTATAATAGGGAGGCAGAAAAAAAGGCTTCTGCAATTTCCATTCCACGTTTGTATTAACCTTGAGGGTATCCATCAGGTTATCCACCTCTACCCCTTTCGTCCCTGCATAGGAAGGAGAAAAATCGGGAGAAATGTTTTGCCAACCGGGAATGGTCTTCAAACTATCTTCAGACAGTCTGATACTGTCTTTACTGATACCTTCCTGAGCATAAACACCCATCGGCAGACAACCTAGCAGAGAGAACCACAGATATCCGAACTTCATAAGCCTCCAGTTTTAGTATCTTCAAATGTAGTAAAAATACTTGAATTTCATAACTAAAAAAAGATTTATTCATCATTAGACGACAACCGACCTGCCTCACCTAATCACAGGCTCGGCAGGTTGGAAGATCGCAATCTATTCATGTAGAATCACTTTAATGGTTTCATTCTTATTATACGGATTACATGTCAGGCTGGCACAACCCGAAAAGTATAGTACCATAATACAAAGTACAATCCAAACAATGAACGGTCCTTCCTGAAAGAGTCTGTTCTGCATAACACATCTGGTTTTAATTCATCCTTAAAGATTCAGCACATTCTAAAACAGGTGCTTTACCTTAAAGACAACCCTGAACAGAAAAACCACTATCCGTATATCCAACTTTTTTGTATTTTACCCCACAAAATTTCCCAAAAGTTTGCGCAATCTACAAAAAGTCCCGTCCTTTGCAGGAGAAATACCGCAAGCTTATGGCAGACAATTACACAGAACAACAATACGGACGGAACCAGGAAGAAAAAGTCCCCCTGGGAAAAGGGCAGAATGACAAAAACGAGAAAAAGGAATCTACGGGCATCCACCGGCATCCGGGAAGCTTCCTGCAGAACCAGACAAAGAAAGTCGTTGCCGTCCACGACCTTTCTGGTGTAGGACGGGTATCGCTGATGGCCGTCATCCCCATCCTCTCGTCCATGGGTTTCCAGGTCTGTCCGTTACCTACTGCCGTCTTATCCACACATACTCAGTACCCCACATACTCTTTCCTCGATCTGACCGATGAAATGAGACATATCATCGAGAACTGGGAGAAGATGGAAGTCCGTTTCGACACCTTCTATACCGGTTACCTCGGTTCGCCCCAGCAAGCACAGATTGTGGAGGAATTCATCCTGAAGTTCCGCCGTGAGAACGATATGGTAGTAGTAGACCCCGTATTAGGCGACAACGGACACCTGTATAAAGGTATTACAGAGGAAATGGTGACTGAAATGAAAAAACTCATCCGGTTGGCCGATGTCATCACCCCCAACCTTACCGAACTGTTCTACCTGCTGGACAGACCTTTCCAGGAACGTATCACCGACGCAGAACTGAAGAAAGCATTGAAAGCACTTTCCGATCAAGGTCCCAGCATTGTCATCGCTACCAGCGTACCGGTCAGCGGAGACCCACGATCTACGTCCGTCTATGCCTACAATCGCCTTGGCAACCGCTACTGGAAAGTGACCTGCCCTTATCTGCCAGCACATTATCCCGGTACCGGCGATACGTTTACCAGTGTCATTACGGGTTCGCTGATGCAGGGCGACAGCCTGCCTATCGCACTCGACCGTGCCACACAGTTCATCCTGCAAGGCATCCGTGCGACTTTCGGTTACGAATATAATAATCTGGAAGGTATCATGCTGGAAAAGGTATTGCACAACCTGAATATGCCGATTCAGGTAAGCAGCTACGAACTGGTGGAATAAACCATCCGGAAGCGGATACTTTCCATCAGATGTTTTCCCCAGTAGCCAGATTCATCATTCATTCCGGCAACCGAAATTCAGCGGAGATAGCTTTCCATTTCAAACAGCTTCCTGGAAGCTGTTTGAAATTTCTTGGCTAAGATTCTATCAGAGGTTCTTCCGGCAGTTTATTTACCTGGTTCCCACTGGTAATAACGTACCCAGTCTACATGCATCTCCACTGGAAGGTCAAGCGTATCGACCTTACCTACCCAATTGCCACCCAACTGCATATCGATAAGCAGGTAATAAGGTTTGTCGAAGGGGAACTGTCCCTCCTTATCGGTTTTTATACGCGGATAAGAAAAAGTGCGGCAATCGTTCACATAGAACACAACACTGTCCGGATACATCTCGACGGCATATACATTGTAATCATCCGGACGAATGGCAGCTGTATTTCCCTGCGGCGGATTGTTCCTGATATTCAGATGCTGGGTATAGACAGAATGCACCGTTTGATAGACTATGGAATCGTAATTCAACCGTTCCATGATATCTATCTCACCTCCCGTAGGCCATGGGTATTTTTCCTCTTCAAAAGGCTTCAGCCAGATAGCCGGCCATGCTCCACGGGCACCTTGCAATCTGGCTTTCACTTCCAGTCTACCGCCATGAAAGGCTCTCTTGTATTTGGTATATACCCCTCCGGTTATGTACATCGCCGTATCGGCTTCCCGATTGGGATTCATCACTCCTTTCAGTATCAGGTTCCCGTCTTTCACTTCGTAACAGCATTCATTGTCCGACATGTGACGGGCCCATTCGGGATGCCAGCGAGGGATTTTCGACCATGTCAACGTATCAAAGGTTTCACCTTCAAAACTATCTTCCCAAACCAATTTCCAACCGGACGAATGTTTCTGCGAAGTACAGGACATCATCCCGCCGAGAACTGACAAGGCTATCGCTCCTATAAAAAACTTCTTCATGATTCTCTTATATTCAAACACAAATACAAAAGTAACAGATTATCTTTATTCCGTGTCCAGTATGCCACGAATAATCGCCTGATACAAGGAATTGTCTTCGCAGATTCCTTCCTCGTGGTAATAGAGATTTTTCTCTAATGTTGTCTGATAAATACGAATAGATAAAGAAGATTCATCTTCCCGAACAGGCCGGATAATGATACTGAGTTCTGTACGTCGACCTAAAATGACACTCAATAAATTCTCATTTTTCACATACTTTTTTGCTTTGATAAAACCGGATGTAGTATCTACACAATCTATAAAATACTGATTTTTATGCAAGTAACCTATAGTCTTATGGAATAGACTATCCTTGTTCTAATCAACTGTATACGGTTCCAAGGTCTGGGCATCTACATTGCCAACATACAGGTTCAACAGGATAATGCTGATAAAAAATAGAGATTTCATAGTCTGTCTGTGTATTTATTATGATTCATTTAAACGATATTCAAAAGGACTTTAAATCATGGTTCAATGGCCGAAACGCGAAGCATCTACTTCCTTCTTTTCCTTGTTGATACTACCTCCAAAACGGTAAACGAATTTCACTGAAACGGTACGGCTGTATTGCCCCATGTTCAAGTCGATGTGCTGACCGGCATAGCGGTTTCTAACCTTCATACGCATGGTATCGAACAGGTCGGAACAGTTCAGGCTCAGGCTTGCCTTGTCGTTCAGAAAATTCCACTGCGCACCTACATTGACCGTAAAGACAGGCTTCGTATCGCTGATACCGGAAATCATGCTTGAACGGTACATTGCATCCAGGTCAAATCCGAGGTCGGAACCCACCGAAAAATGATTCTGCATGGCCAGCATACCGGCCCATTTGTTTCGGTCGAAAGGAATATCCCAGAAGTTATCGCAGCGGTTACGGTCATTCAGGACAGTAGCATTCACCTGCGAGGAAAGCCAATTGCCAATACTGAACGGAACATTGGCACTCATACCGAAGGACTGGTAATAGTTCCAGTTCTGCGTGCGGTATACAAGTGCCAGACGGTCTTTCGCCTGATACATGTCCATCGTAAAATAATCGTTTGAACGCTCATAGAACAGCGACAGCATATACTTCTGAAGAAAAAGATAATTGGCATTCACACTGTAGACATTGGCCGGCCGCAATCCCTCGATAGTCTGGACCTCTTCGTAGGCATTCATGTAGGTGGTACTGGTCTGCATATCCCAATAAGTGGGATAATCCTTTTCTGAAGAAACTCCCAGCATGAACGTATGTTTCTCCGAAGGCGAATAGGTCAGACTGGCCTGCGGATAGACCGCCCATTTGTGATAGTTTCCAATGGAGTAATACTCACCGGTTGCCGAAAGCGAAAGAGACAAGCCGCTTTCAAATTCCTTGTCGAAGCCTGCATAAAAATTAGTAATCTGCTCATACAGGCGCGAGGAAGGTAACCTACACTCAACTCATTATCTTCGTTTATCTGATAACCGTATTCGGCATAGATGTTATGCCTCCAGCCCTTCGTGTTAATTTTCTGTGTCTGCGTGATGTCATATACCTTCCCGTCATAATTGTGTTTGGAAGCCAGGTCCATTACAGTCATGATATGCGAATACCCCGGATTATAGGAGACATTCAGCGATGACTTGCCTTTCGTCATCAGGAAGTTTACATTACCGCTGTAACTGCTGAAATACTGGTTGCTGTAGCTGGCCGACAGCTCACTCTGGATGGTATTGTCGTCTGCCTCTGCCGTTACAATATTAATGGCAGCACCGCGTACATGATATTCTGGCGGCGTGCTGTACATCACTTCGGCTGTCTGCACCTGTGAAGTGGAAGTATTCTTCAGCATCTCAATCAGCTGTTCCTGTGTAAGTGTGCTTGCCTTACCGTTCAGAAGCACCGTTACATCCTTCGCACCCACCAGCGAGAGTTTGCCGTTCCTGTCCTGCACGCCCGGCAGCTTACAGATGGCCTCGTAAGCATTGTTTACGATATGCTTTTCTGAAATAGCCGAAATATCATAATTCAGTTTACCCTGTTCCACGGTAACGAACGGACGTTCCCCCTCGATTACCACTTCATCTAAATTATAGTCTTTCGATTCCAAAACAATAATGCCGGCATCATGCGTCTGTCCCTCAACCAACCTGGTCTGATAAAGCAGATGCTGGACTATAAGCTGATAATTCTCTGGTTCGGACTCAAGTACGAATGTACCGTCAGCTGCAGATATGGCTGCACCCAGATAGGTTGAATCAGGCAACTGCATGACGATGGTAGCACCTTCTATCGGCTGCTGGTTGATATCTACTATTTTTCCTGTTGTCTGGTTCCCATAAGTTCCGCATGAATCGGATGCCGTTCCCGATACAAACGTACTGTCAGACGAATTCAGAACGGCCACATTCACCAATGGCAAAGCCATGTTTTCTGTATCTACCTTACCAGACAGACGATGCTGGGCCTGTACCGGTAATGTCAGCATACTGCATAGCAATATGCCAATGTCGTGTGTTTTCATCAGCTAATTGTGTTTAAGTTTCTACAAAAGAATGAAGAAAAAAGAAACAGTCAAATCCTTCTTACATTTTTTAGTTTCATTTCATGTAAATTATCCGGAACCCTTTCAAATTCCGGATAAATAAAAGGTTCTAGTCAGACAGACCTGCCTACTTGACAACAAAAACCAACAATACCTATCTCCGCTTGTTCTCATTGTATATTGAATTCAATGTACAGCTTTCCGTAAACCACATAACCGGAATAGCTGAACTGAAGCGTTTCATCCACTCGCTGAGTCCCGGTAAATGTAAAACGTACCGATTCACCTTCCGTTTCTTGAATCAAGGTAAATTCTTCGATTTCGAGGGATGCATATCCTTCAAAGAAATTTTTCAGAACCATATTTCCGGTCTGCAAATCCTTCGTATGGAAGGTGACTGAAGCCTTTTCGGACACCTCCTTCCCGTTGATGGTCGCCGACAGATGACAGGCATCATCGGTCGGTGTATAATTCCCATCCAGATAACTTATCAGTTCAAAACCTTTGTCCGGTGTATCATCGCCACAAGAAGTAAAAGTCACAGGTATCATACCCAAAGCCAATAAGGCCAATACTAATTTAAGTCTCATAATGTTTTTATTTATAAAGGTTTTTAAAAGTGTTTCCTATTTGAGAACAGATTTCAAGTCTACCCGGAAGGATTGACTTTGTACGCCACCTACAATACCTGTTCCGCCTGTGATATTGGAATAGTGAGGAGAAGGTTCCATCAGTCCAAAATCCACCAGATTACCGTTGACAGACTCCTCATCCGTATTGAAAATACCTGTCAAATAATGATAATAGGCCTCCGACAGCGAATAAAGAATGACTTTACGGGGACGTGAGTCATCAGTATACAAAGGAGACTTTTCTACAATCTTCAGCGTATAGCGGTTTCCATTGAACAAATCATCTGTAAACGTTCGCCCTTCATTTCCATAGATACCTGTATCCGTTGTGACTCCATCAATAACGCCCTGTTGTGTCAGAAAGACATCATCGTACGAATAGTCAATCGTTTCGGCGGCTATTCCGTCACCGCTTTCTATCCGGATGAAGTAAAAGTTACGTTCCTCCGAGGGGTCGGTAAAAGTGATGTAATAGGTCACTTCGTACGACTTTCCATAGGTGACACCGTCGGGAGTCCAGTACATCTGGTCAGGATCGTCAAAAGTACGGGCGGTCAGTCTGACACTTTCTATGGCTACCGCTTCCGGGATGATTCCCTGTCCAGACACATGCCCGAGAGGACTATCTGCTTCCAGACTGATGAGTTCACCGACCCAGGGACGATAATCTGACAGATACATCCGGCTCGTTTCGTCATAACGCAACGTTTCCACAAACCTGCCGTTCACACTCATTCTTACTTCAGCATCCGCTATATTGGTATCTGTTTCCCGATGGTCGGTAAAAAACACCGTACGGGCTATCTGTACCCGGACAACCGTATCGGGTGAAAGTATGCTGTTAAGCACAAGGGTCGGTTCAGGACGATACTTTTCCAGATCGATGTCCTTGTAACAGGCCGTCAGTGAGAAGCCTGCCAGTACCGCCCAAATACAAGGATGAAAATGTATATTCATATATCTAGTGTCTGTTAGAATTTATACGTATAAGAGACAGAGGGAATGACTGGGAACAAAGCAAACTGCCGGAAGCGGGGAGCCAACGGTGTACCGTCCATACTCTGTTTCTGGTTGTTCTTCTCTATCATAATGGGGTTCATACGGGAATAGGCATTATAGAGTGAGACGTTCCATATCCCGGTCCGTCCGCGTCTTAACGGACGATAGATATTGATGCCCACATCCAACCGGTGATAGGCCGGCAGACGCACATTGTTCTTCCCTGCGTAATAATCGAGCATTTCCTCATCTTTATGTGGATAAGAGGGAACAATGTCCGTGGGATAACCGTCCGGATAGGAATAGTTCTCAAGCGACAGCGTAACCCTGTTCCCGGTCATAAATACCCATCCGGCATTCAGTTCCACCCGTTCGGAACATTTCCAGATAGCCGACAAGGTTACCTTATGACGGTTATCGTATTTCGACGGGAAACGTTTTCCTCCATTCAGGTCAGCAAAAAGCCGGTCGCTCCACATCAGCCCGTAACCGATGAAACCGTGCAGTTTTCCGAAATCGGCTTCTGCCTGAAAATCGGCTCCATAAGCTCTGCCGCTTCCACTGGTCAGTCTGTCTTCCCAAGTAGCAACCTGTAAATCCTTGTAATCATCCCGGTACTCCAGCAGATTGTTCATCTTCTTATAATACCCCTCGACGGAAAAAATATACTTTTTGCCGGGCGACACATAGATACCAGCCGAAACCTGGCCGGAAGTCAGCGGTGAAAAATTCCGGGTGATGGGGAGCCAGTAGTCGGTAGGCAAAGAAATGTAATTGTCGCTTACCTGCTGCACAAACTGGCTCATCCGGGCATATCCGGCTTTCAGACTGACCACCGGACTCAGCCGGAAATCAGCCGAGATACGTGGCTCGAAAACCTGATATTGATTTCCTTCCACCCGAAAGAAAGAACCATGCAATCCGGCATTGAACCGCAACCAGCGAAAAACTTCAAGGTCACCCTCCAGATAAGCGTTCCACTCGTTGGCAATTACCCGACTTTCACTGTTCACATTTTCCGACGGTAGAGAGGTGGATTCCCGTACCTCCTCTTCCGGCGCATAACGATGGTGTGTGTATTGCGTTCCCAGACGGATGATGATCCGGTCGGACGGGATAAACACCAAAGATGCATCTACGCTAAGGTCGTGAATGGCATTTCGGTTCTCGTTTCGAGACCCGTTGTTTTCATAGCCGTTCTCACCCTCCCGACCCGATACCGTTTCTACCGTCTTCCTGAAATCAGACTGATAGCGTGTATAAGAAGCCTTCATGTTATATGCGAAGAGAGTATTGATAGGAAGGTGCCACCTCAGTGAAGTCAGCATATTCCCCCACCCCAGCCGGTTTTCATTTTTATGGAAATAAGGACCCGTATCTTCCCCGTCACCCGAAAAACGATGTTCCCCCATCTTGAGGCGGTCATGCCCATAATATCCCAGCAGGGAAAGTGTACCGAAACGTCCCAACCGTTGGCTGAGTTTCAGATTAAAATCCGTAAAATTATAACCGGCTATAACCTTCTCACCGGATTTCTTTTTCGAGGCGTTGATGATAGCCAGAGCCGGTACGGAAACCAGTTCCAGCCAGGAACGTCTGAGTGCAACAAACATAGAAGTCTGGTCTTTCACTAATGGACCGGAAAAACTGACATTGGCCGACGTCAGTCCCACCGTAAAGTTTCCATGCCAGTTTTCATAGTCTCCGCTTTTCATGGAAAGGTCTGTCACACTGGAAAGCCTTCCTCCGTAACGTGCCGGGAAAGTACTCTTGTAGAAAGTCAGATGACTGACTGCATCGGCATTAAAAGGAGAAAACAACCCACCCAAGTGATTGGTCTGGTAGACGGGACATCCGTCAACAAGAAACAGATTCTCATCATTTTCGCCTCCCCGGACAAACATACCGGCAAATCCTTCCGTACCGGCAGATACACCGGGTTGAAGTTGAAGCGCCTTAATGACATCCGGTTCACCCAAAAGTGTCGGTACGTTTCGGATAGCGTTATAATCCATTACAGTTATCCCCATTTGCGAGTTCCGGAGCTTATCAATATGAGGGGCAGTCTTGACTACTTCCTGCAAATAAAAATTACGCACTGTATCTTTTGTGACTGAATCCGACAGATTCTCCAATTTATGTCTTGACAGCTTTTTCCTCTTGATAATCAGTTGATTTCCACGTTTTACAAACATGAGTCCATACCGTTCCAACGCATCTTTCAGAATGGCATCCAACGGTTCGTTTTCATAATCCAAATGAATTTCTTTTCCATTTTCCAAATCGGATTCTTTATAGGCAATCCGGCAACCGGTCTTTTCCCTGATCAGTTCCAAAAATCCGGTAGCATTATACATTCCTTCGATGGAAAATACAGTCTGATTCAAATGTTGGGCATACAAGGTACTTCCTGCCATAAAAGTAAACAGGCATGAGAGTAAAAATTGTTTAGTTTTCATCGTGTCTTCAGTGTTTTATACAAATAGTAATCATTTGGTTGTGACCGGTTCTCCAGGTAAGGCGCTCATCCAATACGCAAAGAGTTTCCAGTACTTCTCTGACGGTAACCGTCGAATCGAATTCAAGGGTATATCTCTCTTCCGAAGTACCTTCCAGCCTGATTGGAATATTGAATCTCCGTTCAAGCGAATTTCTGATTTCCTCTAAAGTAGCGTTCCGGAAATACAAGTAAGGAGGTTTTCTGGTAGAGACGTGTATCTGATGTGTAGCTTTGTCGTAGACGAAATACTCGCCGGGATGCAACACAAGTCGTTCTGAACACGCTGTCGTAGATACTTCGATGATTCCCGTTTGCAGGTAGGCAGTAGCCTGTTTATCTTCCGGATAATCATTCACATTGAATCGGGTGCCCAGTACCCTTGTTGTCAGATTGCTACTTTTCACAATGAAAGGCTTGTCTGAAAGATGGACTACATCGAACCATGCCTCCCCTTTCAGACTAATCTGGCGGATGGTATCATCAAAAGCTTTCTGAAAAACAATTTCGGAAGAAGGGCTCAAACGGACAGTAGAGCCATCCGGTAAAGTGAAAGTCTTCACTTCTCCTTTTTCGGTGGTGACTATCTGTGTAAAGGAGTCTTCTCCAAAATTCCATAGCCAAACGGAAACAGCCAGTACACAAATCAGCAATGAAGCGGCATACCCATATCTGAGCCAATGACTCCTCGAACTTCTGAAACCCAACCGACCAGAAATCTGCCCCCATGCATCTTTCATATTCCGACGGCCGGAAACGGTTTCTGTTTCGTTCCAACAATGAAGCAGTGCCTCTTCCTTAAGCGCTGCGTTTTCATCCTCACAAAGCCAATGCTGTATCTTGTTCTCCAAGCTTCGTGGATACCGACGGTTAAAGTATCGTCTGATAATTTCGTGAACGTAATTCATAGGTTTCTTTTTCTACCAAGTACAAAGACAGATGACTACACTCACGTTCACAAGACAAACAATTAACTTATGATAACATACAGAGCCAAAAGATAAGATAGGCAGCAATAGCCTCTCTGATTTCCTTCAATGCCAGACTGACCTGATTCTCCACACTTCTTTTACTTATTCCCAATCTATCGGCAATTTCTTCATTGCTCAATCCTTGCTCCCTGTTCATCCGATAGATACGTTGCCGCTGTTCGGGCATCTCCGAAACTACCATTTCTATCAACAAAGCGATTTCTTTGGCAAAGAACGTATCTTCTACCATATTACCTGTACTGACATCAGCTTGCGCCTCCAGCGGTTCCGATGAAAAGACCATTTCTTTCTTCAGGTAGTTAATGGCCGCATTGCGTGATGAAACGAAGATGTAGTTCTGTAGACTTCGGGTGGCGTCCAGTGTCTTCCGGTTGATCCATAAATTGACAAACACATCTTGTGCCAAATCCTCGGCAATATCATGCTTCTTAATGATTCCTGTAATAAAAGTCACCACTCTTATGTAATAAGCCTGATAGAGTTGTTTGAAGGCATGTTCATTATCCTGCTGTATTTGAAGAATCAGATTATCCATCGGTATCGTAACACATAAATATGCAATTCAAATTAGAATTTTATCAAAGATAGAATAAAATCAAGATATAATCTTTTCGCAAACCTGCGGTTTAAGATATTTTACGTTTACCATGAACCGACATATCCTATATTGTAGTTTACATCGATTGTCAGCATCCCCAATAAAATCTTCGCTTTCATAACATCATTCTTTTAATTTCATACTTCTAAAATGAAGATAATAAGCAAATACTACATTGAAAATACCTCCTCATACAAAAAAGTCACATATTGAATCTCCTCATCGGGCATTGAACCTGAAACCAAGTCCCAGCATCAGGTTGTTCGGGTCCTTGAAACGATACAGCTGATAACCCGTATGCAGGAAAAGATACTTCGTAATATTGGTCTTCAGGACAAAAGTCTGGTAGAAAGAATTGTTATCCGCTCCGTGACAAAAGAAATTTTTCCCTATACCCAGATTGATGGAAAAGATGGGCATGACGATTTCCGCACGCAGGGAAAGGCCGGCCGAGAACTGTTCCCGGAACGGAGGACGGTAGAACTGCAGTTCATCCGGGTCGGACGGGAAATTATCGTTGGCCACGTGATTTCCGATATTGGCACTCTCATCGTACTGCATATCCAGCGAAACACCGGCACGGAAATACTTGCTGAAGTTATAGAGCGGGTTGAAATTCAATCCTAAAATACCGAAAGACCCTGGAGCCAGTACCGGATTCGAATCGGCTGGAAAGATTCCCCGTTTCCGGGTAGCACCATACACAATGAGGTCATAACTCACATATCTATGAAAAGTATTTTCCCGTTGCAGACCGGAAGAAAGGATTCTTTCCGGCACACCATTTCCAAAGAAATGCGTGACACCGACAGATGTCCCGATGGTGTTCACCCCGGAATTCGGATAATGGGTATTTCCGTTGGAATAATGCGTGACATCTATCCCTGCCCGCAAATTTGTGTTGGGGGCAAGCTGCCAGTTCAGCATAAAGCCTAAATTGATGTAGGCATTGATTTTCGAACCGACCACCCGATTCCACGGATTAGTCTCTTCATCATATTTCTTCCATCCGAAAGAAGCCCCGAAATTCCATTCATAATCCAGTGAAAGTTTCGGAGTGAGAGCTGCTATCCTGGAAGTTTGGAATACATAGACTGCCAATGGGTTCCCTACCTCCGACGGGCAGAAGAAAGTATTGTAAGCGATACCGATACCTTGTACGGCATACGGATACATCCTACCCATCTTGGTAGAAGGCGAGAACCTGAATCCATATTTCAGATGACCGGAAAGAGTAGCATCTATTCTTTCGCCCGTACTGTTCGCTCCTCTGAAAAACTCATGAGTCGGGAATACGTAGGAGGGACGGAAATCAGTACCAATCATATGGATTACCTTTCTGGAAACAGAATCGGCTTCGGAAGCCGATACATAAACGGCCGATAAAATCAGGGACAAGACAAACAGGTATGTCTTGTGTATCATCGTTTTCATAACGGAAGTGCTACCTCTTTTTAATGTTCAAAGCTATAAGTTCATAGACAAATATAACAGGTTTATGTTTTGCTTCCAACTTTAAATTTAAAGAAATCATGAGATTGATAAACCCTGTTTCCTTTCCGTCCGGTAAGATTTCCTCACTGACGTCCGAAAACGAACGTTTGTTTTGAATCAAACACGAGCATGTTTTCATGCATTCGTCCGTTCGTTTTAATCAAAACATGCTCATGTTTGAAATGTACTCGACTTTCCTGATTAGATAGTGTCAGATTCTATGAATTAGAGTTATCTTTCATACATTATTCAGCCATCTATTTCATGATTTTTCACTTTAATGACACTTCGCTTTGTAACTTTAAGAATTTTCGCTAATATTGCATATCGTATATGCTATCTGTTTATCAAAAGTTTTTTCTGATTTTGTAAACAGTATTTTGAAAGTAAACAACAATCAAACACCCAACAAGATGAAAAAAATAGCATTAATATTAACAGGGCTTGGATTTTGTCTTTTGAGCCAAGCTGAAAAACCAGTAAAAAACTTTTACTTTTCTGGGTATAAGGCCATATTTATTCCATCGGACACATTCCGCATAGAAGTAGGACACCCGGATTTAGGAATTCAGGAATCAAAGGAGGGTACGCTTTCGTTCACGCTCAAGGATGCAAATGGACCAATGCCGAAAGATGTGGTGCGTATCTATACAAACGATGTTAGCCGAATCAGCATGACTTATTCTGAATTATTAGCAGACAAGCCGCTTATAGTAGATTCATTATGTTTGTCAGCAACTGCCGGTTCAAAAGGTATGATAAACGTAAAGGCAAAATATTTGCAAGTATCAGCGGGAGGCGGCAGCCAATTGACCATAAAAGGAGAAACGGATATACTCGACTGCACGACAAAAGGTAACAGCAGTGTCAACACAAATGAACTGAAAGCAAAGAAGAAAAAGTGTAAGGAACTGGGAACTAACTAAAAATCACATCTATAAAAATTCCAGTGTCTGATACCTTCTTCTGTCATACTTTGGTAAAAAAATAAGAGCAAATAACAGTGTTCTCATTTTTTTGTATGCATGCCGCTCTATCGAACAGGAAGGCCGGAATGTCCCGAACATTAAAAAATGACTTGCCCACAAGAAATCAAATACTAAAGTAGCACATTCCCAATGAAATCCGTACATTTGCCGGCAAGTAACCTTTAAGAATAATAAGCATGAATTTCGAACAACTCATCAACGCCCGGCAAAGTGACCGGAAATACGATACCCAACCCATAGACCGTGCCCTACTGGTGCGTTGCCTGGAAGCGGCACGCATCGCCCCGTCGGCCTGCAACTCCCAACCCTGGAAATTCGTCGTCGTAGACGACCCCAAACTGCTGGCCGGCATGAAGGAAGCGGCGGCAGGAATGGGTATGAACAAATGGGTAACCGATGTACCGGTCATTGTAGCTGTAGTACTGGAGAAAATGAATCTCACCGCCCGGATAGGCAGCGTCATCAAGGACAAGGAATATTCCCTGCTGGACGTAGGCATCGCTGTAGAGCATTTCTGCCTGCAAGCTACCGAACTGGGACTGGGAACCTGCATCATCGGCTGGTTCGACGAAAAGAAAGTAAAGAAGCTGCTGGACATTCCCAAACGCAGGGTTCCGTTGCTCATCAGCGTAGGTTACCCCGTCTCCGAACACCGGAAAAAGGTACGCAAGCCACTGGAAGAAATGAGCAGTTGGAACAAATACTGAGAACGTTACAGACTATTTAGAGAAACTAAAATAGGTTATCGGAATAAACCTTGTCTGCACGGAATTGTCAAATGAACAAATGCGGTAAGAAACACTACAGATGCTAACTGGTACCTATGCAATCTGTCAGCTGATTCCGCACAAGTTTAATCCTAAAATAAGAAGACAATGAAAATGACAATGAACCGCTTATTTGTGACAATGACTTTGGCTGCCTTGCTGTGCAGCGGAAACGTAATGGCCCGTAACCCTCAGAAACCGGAAAAGCGGGAACTGACTCCGGCAGAACGGATGGATGCCTCTCTGAAAAGACTGGAAGGCCGGCTGATGCTGGACGAAGAGACCGCCGCCAAGTTCGCTCCACTATATAAGGAATACCTGGAAGCGCTCCGCAACTGCCGTCCGGAATGTCCGAAAGAAAAAGGCCAGAAAGAATGTACGGACGCAGAGATAGAGAAACGTCTGGAGGAACACATCGCCTGCGAACGGAAAAGACTGGACGTACAGGAGGAATACCTGCAGAAGTTCAAAAAGATTCTGAATGCACGTCAGCTTCAGGCAGTGATGTCGTCGAAAGGAATGGAAATGAAGCATCATAAGATGAAAGGCCCACGTCCGAATTTCCCGGCTCCAGGTAACAACGGTACATGCCGGGCCAATTGCCCTGCCAATACTCCGGCACCCAATAAATAAGAAAATACCCCTATCCCTAAAACAAGCGGGACAACCGGTTAATCCGGTTGCCCCGCTATGATTTTATACACGTATAGTTTCCGTCAGGATATCAACCCAACAAGGTCTGCATATATTCCTTCATGGCAGGTACAGCCGCCTTCGCTTCTTCGTACAGACGGTACTGAGCCAATGTACGCACGTAGTTATGTTCCGGATAACGGATCTGGTAATACGTATCGCCGTTGATATAGTCGGCCAGGAAACGGACAGCCTGCATGTACGGGAACAGAGTTACCGCATACGGCAACATCTCAATTTCTATCGGAGTCAGGAAAGAAGAAGCAGATTCCAGGTATCCCTTCACGAAAGGCTTGAATACTTCGATGTTGAAATGCACCTTGCTCAAGTCCGGTTCATCTTCGGCGCTGGTATTGGCAGCCGAACGGAGGAAATCACCGAAATCGGAGAATACGAAGCTCGGCATCACGGTATCCAGGTCGATAACGCACAATACCTCACCCTTTTCGTCGAACAGCATGTTGCTCACTTTCGTATCGCAATGACAGATACGTTTCGGCAGTTTGCCCTGACGATACAACTCTTCGGCGCAACACATCTCTTTTGCATCCTTTTCGATGGCATCTACCAGTCCCTGCACCTTTTCCAGACGACCGGCCGCATTGGCAGCAACCGCTTCGCGCAACTGCTTCAGACGGAACTCCATGTTATGGAAATCAGGAATGGTTTCGCCCAACTTTTCCGGGATATCGGCCAGCATGGCTTCGAATTCGCCGAACTTCAGACCTACCAGGTAAGATGATTCCGGAGTAACGGCTTCCAACGTCTGAGAACGAGGAATGAATACAGAAACACGCCAGTATTTTTCACCGTCGAAATAATAAGTCTTTCCTTCTTTGGTAGGGAGGAAACGCAACACCTTACGGTCAATATCTGTTTCGCCCCGTGCTTCCAGTTTCTTGCGAATATGACGGGTGACACACTCGATGTTATGCTGTAACATGTCCACATCCTGGAACACCGCATTGTTGATACACTGCAGGATATAATCCGGAGCAGCAGGGTCTTCAGTTTCAACTTTAAGTGTCTGATTGATAAGTCCGGCACCTAACGGAATAATTCGAGCAACTTTACCGATTTCAGGAAATTGTGCGACAATAGCATCTAATGCAGCCATAGTAAATTTAGTTTTTAAAGTTAATCAATCCTTTTGCCACGGATCCTTATCATAAATCTGTTGATAATCAGTTCCGAATCCTCTGAAAGGAATAAACTGCCGGGCAAACCGTGACAAAGATATAAGAACATTTCAAGAAAAACGGCATTTTGCGCAACTTTTTCTATCATTTTCTTTGACATCCCCCCAAAAGTTTCTAGATTTGCCGCCGCTAAAAAATGAAATACATATGAAAACACTATTCTTTATCCTTTTCTGCACCTTCCTGACAGCAGGTGCCATCCATGCCAAAGACCTACAACGTCCAGACTCTGAAAACTACCTGAAAGGAGTAGAAGCGCTGAACGAAGGAGATACCGAAAAAGCATACGAATACCTGAAGGCCGAACTGGCCCAAAATCCGGAAAACGGATACGCCCATTGTTACATGGCACTTATCTGCAATTTCTCCGGAGATGTGAAACTGGCCTTTCAGGCAGTGACCCGAAGCCTGGACCTCATTCCCGAAGCCGATACAGAGTTCCGCTCATTCGCCTATTATACACGAGGAATGCTGCTGAAGAATTATCAGCAATGGGAACTGGCAGAAGCAGATTTTACCGAAGCTATCCGTACGAACCCGAATGATGTAGAGAACTATACCTGCCGTGCAGAGGTCCTGTTGCAGCTCCACGAATACGAGGCAGCCCTCGACGACCTGACTACCGCACTGAAACTGGACAACAAAGCCGATGTAGCCGACCTGATGATGCAACTCATGGAAGAGGCTCCTGACGCAAGCATGATAGACCGTGTATACGCTACATACAACATGCTGGACAAACAGGAATTAGCTAACTAACACCTATATAAACAGAAACAACAGAATGAATCCACCAAAAGGGCATCCGAAAGGGCTTTATCTACTTTTCGTAACTGAAATGTGGGAACGTTTCAGTTATTACGGCATGCGTGCCTTGTTTATGCTGTACATGGTACAGGCATTGCTTTTCGACAAAGAACTGGCATCGCAAGTATACGGCAGTTACACCGGACTGGTCTATCTGACACCCCTGATTGGCGGCTACATCGCCGACCGTTACTGGGGAAACAGACGCTCCATCGTTACAGGAGCGCTCACAATGGCTGTCGGACAGTTTCTCCTGTTCCTGAGTGCCTGCTATTACCACGAAGTAGGTTTAGCCAAATACCTGATGTTCTGCGGACTCGGGCTTCTTATCCTGGGTAACGGATTCTTCAAGCCCAATATCTCTACCATGGTAGGCCGTCTGTACCGCCCCGATGACTCACGGAAGGATTCGGCCTTTACCATTTTCTACATGGGGGTAAATGTAGGTTCTACCCTCGCCCCACTTATCTGCGGACTGATAGGGAATACCGGACACCCGGAAGACTTCAAATGGGGATTTCTGGCAGCCTGCATCGGTATGCTGCTGGGCGCGGCCGTCTTCCGGATTTTCATGAACCGATACATCTGCGACCCCGACGGAAATCCGGTAGGCACAGCTCCTGCCCGTAGCAAGGAGACTACAGAAAAAGATGAAAAGAAGCCATCCAATACTGGCCGCACGGTACTGATGGTCGCTTTTACCCTGATACTCACGATTCTGTTTTCTGTCAATTGGGGACATACTTCCGACGGAGTCTTTGCCGGTTCCGACTGGATTGGCTCCCTGATTTATGCCACCGTCATCGTCATGCCGATTATCATCATTACAGACAAATCACTGACCCGGACGGAACAGGCACGCATCGGAGTCATCTACATCATAGCTTTTTTCGTCATCTTCTTCTGGTCGGCTTACGAACAGGCAGGGGCTTCCCTCACCTTCTTTGCCGACGAGCAGACTGACCGTCGTATCGGTAACTGGGAGATGCCCGCAGCTTATTTCCAGTCCTTTAACCCGATTATGATTGTTACTCTGGCTCCCGTCTTTGCCGCCATCTGGTCATTCCTGGGCAAACGAGGATGGGAACCCAGCTCCCCACGCAAACAGTCCATCGGTCTGTTACTGCTTTCACTGGGGTATCTTTACATCGCCTTCGGGGTAAAGGACATCGAACCGGGAGTAAAGGTAAGCATGGCCTGGCTGACAGGTCTCTACCTGATTCATACCATGGGCGAATTGTGTCTGGCTCCTATCGGCCTGTCACTGGTATACAAGCTCTCACCTGCCCGTTTCTCTTCGCTACTGATGGGTGTATGGTACCTCAGTACTTCGGCTGCCAACAAGTTTGCCGGATTCCTGAGCGGTTTCTATCCGGAACATGGAGTCAGTAAAAGCTGCCTGGGTTATCAGGTGGAGAATCTGTACGATTTCTTCATGCTGTTTGTCTTCATGAGCGGAGCGGCAGCCGTCATCCTGTTCCTTTTATCAGGCAAACTCCAGAAAATGATGAAGGGCATAGAATAATAACAGTAAACCAAGAAATATGAAAATAGGAAAATGGATTGGAGGGCTCGTCGGATTCATGACGATGGGGCCTCTGGGAGCCTTGGCGGGATTTGCCCTGGGTTCCCTGCTAGACAACTCGACAGATACTGTTACCGAGGACGGTACACAGGATTCCGACCCGTATGCGGGACAACGGAACAGCTTCCTGTTCTCGCTGCTGGTCATGGCTTCGTACATCATCCGGGCAGACGGACGCATCATGCACAGCGAAATGGAATTTGTGCGCCGCTTCCTGCGTGTGAATTTCGGCGAGGCAGCCGTCAGCGAAGGAGAACAGATTCTATTGAACCTGTTTGAACAACGGAAACAGATGGACAAGACCAACCCGATGGCTTTCCGGAATACCATCCACGAATGTGGAGCACAGATAGCCGCCAACCTGAGTTACGAAGAACGTATCCAGTTGCTGGATTTTCTGGTCAAGATAGCCCAAAGTGACGGTAACGTATGTACCGAAGAAATCGATGCCTTGAAAGAGGTGGCACTGGCCATGAGACTCTCGGAAAAGGAAGTGGAATCCATGCTCAACCTGCGAGGAAACTCATTGGACGAAGCCTATAAGGTTCTGGAGATTGAACCAACTGCCACAGACGAAGAAGTGCGCGCCGCTTACCGCAAACTGGCACTGAAACATCATCCGGACCGGGTAGCTACGTTGGGAGAAGATGTAAAGAAAGCCGCAGAAGCTAAATTCCAGCTGATAAACGATGCGAAAGAACGTATCTATAAGGCACGCGGTATGAAATAATTTCTGAAAGGCTTTTTCATACAGAAGGCTGTCCCGATGCATACCGGAACAGCCTTCTGTCATTTATGACGTAGTACAAATCATTTCAAAAAATTACCGGCACTATTCAAACCGGATGGAACGGGCCGGATGGATGCGGCTCACCAGGAACGACGGTCCTATCAGCATCCCTACAGCCACCAGCAAGGTAGCCAGATTCAACAGCAGATAATAGCCTATATTCAGTTCCACCGGTACCGTATTGACATAATAGGTTACCGGGTCTAACTTGAAGGGCGCAAAGAAATACTGAATCAGACAGAGCCCTACTCCAATGATGTTGCCCCACAGCATCCCTTTCCCAATCAGGAATACAGAAAACAACAGGAAAATCCGGCGGATGGAGGCATTATCTGCTCCCAAAGCTTTCAGGACACCAATCATATTGGTACGTTCCAGAATGATAATCAACAGCCCGGAAATCATTGTAAAACCGGCCACTCCCGTCATCAGAATCAGAATGACCCATACATTCGTGTCCAACAGGTTCAACCAAGCAAAAATCTGGGGATAGACTTCTTCCACCGACCGGGCACAATAAGTGGAACCGTAAGCATCCGTCCGGTCATTAATCAATGCCCGTACACGGTCAGTCACTGCCTCCAACTGATTATAATCGGTCACTTCCAGTTCCAGTCCGCTCACCTGGTCGGATTTCCAGTTGTTCAACCGTCCCAAGGTATAGATATCAGTCACCAGGAAATAATCGTCATAATTGGAAAGATTGGTCTGATAGATGCCGGAAACAGTCAGCCGGCGGGCACGTACACCGTCTTCGATGAAATACGTATACAGCTTGTCTCCGACCTTTACGCCCAACTTATCGGCAATGGAACGGGATATCAATGTCTGGTTGCTGGCTACAGAGTCCGTAAAAGCCGGAAGCGTCCCTTCCACCAGGTGTTCGGTCAGATACTTCAAATCGTACTCCTGCCCCACTCCTTTCAGGACCATCCCCTGAAAGTTATCGGCAGTCATAATCATACCCGGCTTGGAAGAAAAACGTTGCGCATGCTTTACTCCCGGAACCTGTTCCAATACATGCATCAGACTGTCATTTCCCTCAACCGGAGCCATCTGATAAAGCTGGGAGGCATCGATACTGGACAGGATGATATCCGAACCCAGTCCGACCACCTTGTCACGCACCTGATGCTTGAATCCCAGCACCACGGCTACGGATACAATCATTACAGCCAGACCTATAGCAATACCGGCCATCGCGATACGGACGGCCGGTTTCGATACTTCTTTTTTCCCTTCCCGGCTACTATAGATGCGCCGGGCCACAAAAAGTTTCCAGTTCATACATCAGTCGTCTACTCTACCCGGATAGGCTTCCAACGCTTTCCGGAGGATAAACAGGGCACGGACCAAATCTTCCTTCTTCAGGACATACGCCATACGTACCTCATTCACTCCTTTTCCCGGTGTCGTATAGAAACCGGTAGCCGGAGCCATCATCACTGTTTCGCCTTCGTAATTGAAATCGGACAGGCACCAGGCACAGAACTTCTCGCAATCATCTACCGGCAACTTGGCAACGGTATAGAAAGCTCCCATCGGAATCGGAGAATAGACACCTGGAATCCGGTTCAATCCGTCAATCAGGCATTTACGGCGTTCCACGTATTCATCGTATGTCTCGCGGGTATATTCTTCGGGCGCATCCAGCGAAGCCTCAGCAGCAATCTGTCCAATCAACGGAGGACTCAGACGCGCCTGACAGAACTTCATTACGGCTTTCCGTACTTCCTTGTTTTTGGTAATCAAGGCACCGATGCGGATACCGCATTCCGAGTAACGCTTGGAAACGGAATCAATCAACACTACATTCTGCTCGATACCCTCCAGGTGACATGCGGAAATGTACGGAGAACCGGTATAGATGAACTCACGGTATACTTCGTCAGAGAACAGGAACAGATCGTATTTCTTCACCAGATCACGAATCTGGTTCATTTCACGACGGGTATACAGATAACCGGTAGGATTGTTCGGGTTACAGATAAGGATACCTTTGGTCCGCTCGTTAATCAGCTCTTCAAATTTCTCTACCTTCGGCAAGGAGAATCCCTCTTCGATTGTGGTAGTTACTGTACGGATAATGGCGCCGGCGGAGATGGCAAAAGCCATGTAATTGGCGTATGCCGGTTCCGGAACAATGATTTCGTCTCCCGGATTCAAGCAACTCATAAAAGCGAAAAGCACTGCTTCAGAGCCACCCGTCGTAATGATGATATCGTCGGCATCCAAATGAATGTCGTACTTTTCATAATAGCCTACCAGTTTTTCGCGGTAGCTCCGATATCCCTGGCTCGGGCTGTATTCCAATACGGTACGGTTGATATTTCGAATCGCATCGAGGGCCGCTCGGGGTGTAGGAAGGTCGGGCTGACCGATATTCAGATGATAGACATGAATCCCTCTCCCTTTTGCAGCTTCTGCCAAAGGCGCCAGTTTCCGGATAGGCGACTCCGGCATTTCATTTCCTCTGATGGATATATGTGGCATAATACAAATTTATAGATTAAAACAAATTTCGAATGCAAAGATAACGGGAAAGAATATATGAAGCAACTTTTATTAAGAAAATAACCAAATCCTGCAAACTCTTAATAGAACGTAAATCTATGCCATCTCTCGCTGCATTTTAGGGATTATTCCAAAAAAAGGCGTATGTTTGTAGGGAACAACCTAACTGAAATATACATGAATCTATACTTGATTATATTTACATCGGATTCAGAGCAATTTGACCAGGACCGCACATACAGAATCCATCAGGAGCTTTTCCAAGCCCTAGAAAAACATTTTACACTACACCTTATCCCATACACAGAAGTAGAGGACATTCCGGGAAGTGCCTATAAGATGGCGTTCATCTGCAGCGGAGGTGTAGAAGCTAAAGTCATCCGGAATTTCAGCCTGCTCCCCTATCCCATCACCCTTTTGACAGACGGACTGAACAACTCCTTGGCTGCAGCCCTGGAAATTGCCGCCTGGATTCAGACCAAAGACATGCGGGTACATATCATTCATGGCGAGATAGGAGACATGGTGAAGAGTGTCCTATCCCACCATCAGGCGTTTGCAGCCAAACGGGCCATGAAGCACAACCGTATCGGCGTAGTCGGTACACCGGCTCCCTGGCTGGTAGCAAGTCATGTAGACTACCTGCTGGCAAGCCAACGCTGGGGCGTAAGCTACATAGACATCCCTACCGAAGATGTCTATAAGTATTTCAATAAAATCACCGATGACGAAATCGGAATGGATGCCTCCATCTTTGCCAACCGGGCTTCATCGTGCCAAGATGCCACTCCGGATGACCTGCTGAAAGCCATGCGGTTCTACAAAGCACTGAAGATGGTGTATCAGGAAGAACAGTTGGATGCGATAACCCTTTCCTGTTTCTCGATATTCAATGAAATCAAGACAACAGGTTGTCTGGCTCTCTCTCTGTTGAACGATGAAGGCATACCGGCCGGCTGCGAAGGCGACCTCCAGTCCATCATGAGCATGCTGATGGTGAAAAAACTGACCGGTGAGTGCTGCTTCATGGGTAACCCGACCTTCATTGACAGCCGTCAGAACGAGATTCTGCTCTCTCATTGCACCATCGCCACCCGCATGACGAAAGAATTCATCATCCGCAACCATTACGAAAGCGGAGCCAGCATCGGCCTGCAAGGCATTATGGAAAAAGGTCCGATCACCTTGTTCAAATGCGGTGGAGAATGCCTGGATGAATATTATATAAGTGGTGGAGTACTGATAGACAACTCCTCGCTGGAAAACGCCTGCCGTACCCAGTTCCGGTTGAAGCTGGATAAGCCCGTCAGCTACTTCCTGCAGAATCCTATCGGGAACCATCACATCCTGATTCCAGGAAACTATGTAGCCACCATCCAGGAGTTCATGCAGCAGAACCGCTGTAAGCTAAAAGAGTAAAGGATAGGAAGGAATGCCGGTCTTCCCCCAAGCACACCGGTCCCATTCCACTCATCCAATCGAATAAAAGCCCGGACCGATACGACTCCGGGCTTTCTTCTTGACTGTCATCCAACACCAGCGTTTTTTAAAGAACACACTTCTAAGATTCATTGAAAAAAGAGAGAGAAAGAAAAATTTTAATGTATCTTTGCACGAGGATTTATTTAAATTTAAAGAAGACATTGAATTATGATGCATAATTGGTTTGAGTGTAAAATCCGCTACGAGAAGATTGCTGAAAACGGAATGAGCAAGAAAGTAACGGAACCCTATCTGGTTGACGCACTTAGCTTTACTGAAGCTGAATCGCGTATCATTGAAGAAATTACTCCTTTCATCAGTGGAGAATTTACCGTAGCCGACATCAAACGGGCCAACTACAGTGAACTGTTCCCCTGCGAAGAAGACGCGGCAGACCGCTGGTTCAAATGCAAACTGTATTTCATCACCCTGGATGAGAAAAGCGGAGCAGAAAAGAAGACAGCGACCAACATGCTGGTCCAAGCAGCCGATTTACGGGATGCCGTGAAGAAACTGGACGAAGGGATGCAAGGCAGCATGGCCGATTACAGCATCGCCTCCATCGCAGAAACGGCCATCATGGACGTTTATCCGTATTCGGCAGAACCGGATGTAAAACCGGAATTCCCGGAAGCAGCAAACCGATAATCATCAATATATCATATAGCCACCATGGACATTCAACAAAATCTGAAAGAAGTACTCGCGGACATTCCGCAACAGGTGCGGTTGGTGGCTGTTTCCAAGTTTCATCCCAAGGAAGCGATAGAAGCAGCATATACAGCCGGACAACGTATATTCGGCGAAAGCAAGGTACAGGAACTGGAAGAGAAGTATGCCTCCTTACCCAAAGATATCGAATGGCACTTCATCGGTCATCTACAGACCAATAAAGTGAAATACATCGCTCCATACATAGCAATGATTCATGCCGTAGATACCTACAAGCTGTTGGCCGAAATCGACCGTCAGGCAGCCAAGGCAGGCCGTACCATCTCCTGCCTGCTGGAAATACACATCGCCCAGGAAGAAAGCAAATACGGTTTCTCACTGCAGGAATGCCGTGACATGCTGGACGAAGGCAGTTGGAAAGGACTGAAAAATATCCGCATCTGCGGATTGATGGGAATGGCTACCTACACCGATGACACAGACCAGATTCGTAACGAATTCAAGACACTGCATGATTTCTTCCTCGAACTGAAACAGAAACATTTCCAGGATACGGACTCGTTCAAGGAAATTTCCATGGGAATGTCGCACGATTATCAGCTGGCCATCGAGGAAGGCAGCACACTGGTACGCATAGGAAGCAAAATATTCGGAGAACGTAACTATTAAATCAAACTATATGGCACAACTTAACACAATTTTTGCGGGACTGAAACTGAAGAACCCGATTATCGTCGGCAGTTCCGGATTGACCAACAGCGTAGAAAAGATACAGAAGCTCGAACAGGCAGGAGCCGGAGCTGTAGTATTGAAATCGGTATTCGAGGAACAGATAAACATGCAGACAGGACAGATGCATGGTTACGGTTCACCCGAAGCAGACGACTATCTGGGCGTTTACGTACGTTCACACGCATTGAACGAACACATCAGCATCATTGAAGAAGCCAAGAAAACCTGCACAATCCCTATCATCGCCAGCATCAACTGCTACAGCGACAACGAATGGGTAGATTTCGCCAGACTGATGGCACAAGCCGGAGCAGACGCTTTGGAAATCAATATTCTGGCTTTACAGACCAGCAAACATTACACTTTCGGCGCGTTCGAACAACAGCACATCGATATTCTGCGCCACATCAAGAAAGCGGTCAATATCCCGGTCATCATGAAATTGGGAAACAACCTGACTAACCCGGTTGCGCTCATCAACCAGCTTTATGCCAACGGAGCCGCAGCTGTAGTGTTGTTCAACCGATTCTATCAGCCGGATATCAACATCAAGGACCTGACATTCCGCGCAACGAATGTCATGAGCTCGCCGAACGAACTGGCTAACCGTATCCGCTGGACTGCCATTTCATCTGCCGAAGTTCCTCAAATAGACTATGCCATCTCTGGTGGAGTCCACTGCGGCAAAGGCCTTATCAAGTCCATTCTGGCAGGTGCCACAGCTGTAGAAGTCTGCAGCGCCATCTACCAATACGGCAACAAGACCATCGAGGAAATGAAAAATGAACTGACAACCTGGATGGATGAAAACGAGTACGAAACAATCGGACAGTTCAAAGGAAAGATGAACGCCGCTGCAGCCGGTGAAATCAATCCGTTCGAACGTACCCAGTTCATGAAATATTACAGCAATCACGAAGAGTAAGTCTATACAGACCAGCTCTTCTTTTTCCCTACTCTTCCGGAATGAACGGCTTTCTGTCATACAATCCCTTCATTCCGGATTTTTTTGTGAAGAAGAAACTGTTTTCCAGGAAAAACGTTGGGAAAACCTAGAAAAAAAGTATATTTGCACAGTACATTACATTTTGTGCAATCAACAATACCGATAACATGGAAAAAAGTTTTTTAGCCTTTATAGAAAACAGCATCAAAAAGAATTGGGACATGGATGCCCTGACTGACTACAAAGGCGCAACCCTTCAATACAAAGACCTGGCCCGCAAAATTGAGAAACTGCACATCCTGCTGGCCGAAAGTGGAATCCAACCGGGCGACAAAGTGGCCTTATGCGGACGGAACAGCTCCCATTGGGGAGTGGCTTTCCTGGCTATCCTGACATACGGTGCCGTGGCTGTACCGATTCTTCATGAATTCAAGGCAGACAACGTGCATAACATCATCAATCATTCCGAAGCCCGCCTGCTCTTCGTAGGAGATGTAGTATGGGAATCACTGAATGAAGCGGCCATGCCCAACCTGGAAGGTATCATTCTGATGACAGACTTTACCCTTCAAGTATGCCGGAGTGAACGTCTGGAGTATGCACGGGAACACTTGAACGAACTGTTCGGCAAAAAATTCCCCAAGAATTTCCGGAAGGAACACGTAGCCTACCGGCGCGATGAAGCCGAAGAGCTGGCAGTCATCAACTATACCTCAGGGACCACCAGTTTCTCCAAAGGCGTCATGATTCCCTACCGGGCACTCTGGTCGAACACCCAGTTCGCCTTCGAGGTACTGAATCTGAAAGCCGGCAGCCGGGTAATCTCCATCCTGCCGATGGCCCACATGTATGGACTGGCCTTCGAATTCATCTACGAAGTCTGTGCAGGATGTCATATTTTCTTCCTGACACGTATGCCTAGCCCCAAAATCATCTTCCAGGCCTTTGCCGAAGTAAAACCGAACATCGTTATCGCTGTTCCACTCATTATCGAGAAAATTATCAAGAAGAACGTGCTTCCTACCCTGGAAACCCTGAAGATGAAAATCCTGCTCCGGGTACCTGTCATCAACGACAAAATCAAGGAGACCGTGCGCGAGCACATGGTACAGGCCTTCGGAGGTAATTTCTATGAAGTCATTGTGGGAGGAGCAGCCTTCAACCAGGACGTAGAGAAACTGCTTCGGAGCATCGATTTCCCATATACCGTAGGTTATGGTATGACCGAATGCGCTCCAATTATCTGTTACGAAGACTGGAAGTTCTTCAAGGCAGGCTCTTGCGGTAAAGCCGCTCCCCGCATGGAAGTAAAGATTGACAGCCAAGACCCGGAACACATCGTAGGAGAAATTCTGACACGGGGAGATAACGTCATGCTGGGATATTACAAGAATCCGGAAGCCACAGCACAGGTAATCGATGCTGAAGGATGGCTTCATACCGGCGACCTCGGTGTCATGGACAAAGAAGGCAATGTATTCATCAAGGGACGGAGCAAGAACATGCTGTTAGGCCCTTCCGGACAAAACATCTACCCGGAAGAAATCGAAGAGAAGCTGAGCAACATGCCTTATGTCTGTGAGAATATCGTTATCCAACAAAGCGACAACAAGCTCGTAGCGCTTATCTATCCTGATTTTGAAGAGGCTTATGCCAACGGACTTTCCCAGGCAGACATTGAAAAAGCCATGGAAGCCAACCGGGTAGCCGTCAATGCAGAGCTTCCGGCATACTCGCAGATAGCCCGTGTTAAAATCTATCCGGAAGAGTTTGAAAAGACTCCGAAGAAGAGTATCAAGCGCTTCCTCTATCAAGATGTAAAATAATGACATGAAACTGAACGTACAAACAATGGCGTGGTTCCTGCTGGGTGGTTGCCTGGCAGGAATATCTCCACTACAGGCACAGAAACAGATTGGGCTGAAGAAAGGTCCGAACATCTCGCTGAATATCACCAATCCACACAAAGACCCTAAACGGACCTACCTGAACATCGGATTACTCAGCCACTTTCCCCAACTGAACGGTGTAGGAATCAATGTTATCTCCAGCACTGTACAAGGGAATGCCAACGGCTTCCAGTTATCCGGCATCACTAACATTTCCGGTCTGAATGCTTCAGGAGTTATTATCAGCAGCATAGCGAATGTCAGCGGCAAGAATCTAAACGGAGTAGCATTGAGTGGGCTGATGAACATAGGCGGAAAACGAGTCAACGGTATACAGTTGTCTGCGCTTGGAAACGTAGGAGGTGCTTCCCTGAACGGAGTAAGCGTCAGTGGACTGATTAACTTGTCCGGGAAAAATGCGGCAGGATTTCATCTGGCAGGACTTGCGAACATCAACCGCAACAACTACCAGGGAATCGCTATCGGAGGACTGATGAATGCCTGCGGTGAAGACAGCAAAGGAGTACAGGTTACGAGCTTACTGAACGTGGCAGGCAAATCCAGTAAAGGAGTACAGCTGGCAGGACTAGGGAATGTAAGTGTTACCAACCAAGGCCTACAACTGGCCTGCGCCAACTACAGTGAAAAGAACAAGGGACTTCAATTAGGTGTCGCCAATTTCAGCAACGAAGGGAAAAAGGGCCTTCAAATAGGTATTGTCAACATCAGTGCCGACAGTACGGCTCACCAATGGGGCGTTATCAACCTAAAGCCCAAGACCCGCACCCAACTGCTGATTTCCGGCGGAAACGCCAACAAAGCCAATCTTTCAGTCCGCTTCAAAAATAAATACACCTACACACAGTTAGGTGCAGGTGCCTATTATTTAGATACGAACAAAGATTTCTCATTCAGCGGATTCTATCGTGCAGGGTTATATATTTCTCTCACATCCAGACTGACACTCAATGGTGACGTGGGTTACTACCACATTGAAACGCTCGACAACAAACACGCAGGAATTCCCGCACGTATGTATGCCATCGAGCCACGTATCAGCCTGGAATATCAGGTACTGAAACGGCTGGGTATCTTTGCAGCAGGAGGCTACAACTGGACCCGGACCTACCAAGGAAACAAGTTCGAGAATAAAGGTGTATTCGAGGCCGGACTGGTCTTATTCTAAAGCCATCAGGCGTTCAGCCCGGCGGAACGAACACGGCTCAACGTTTCGGGAGTCATCTGGAGCAGCGACGCAATGTATACCAGCGGAGCTCGCTTCAGGATTTCCGGATGAAGCTGCAACAACTTGTTATAACGCTCGTGTGCCGGCTCAAAACGCAAAGTATCGGCTTTTATCTGTGACTCAATCAGTGATTCCTCAAAGAAACGGCGGTATAGAGTAGCTATTTCTATATTTTTAGCCGCCAGTCCTTCCACCAGCTTCTTAGGAATCTCCCACGCAATCGTTGGCTCTAAAGTCTCAATCATCAGACGGGTAGGTTCCTGCTTGAAATAACTTTCCAGACAAATAATGACACCACCTTCGTAACCGATATGCTCTGTCAAGTCTTTCTCATATTTATAATAAAACTGACGGGTCATCCCCTTCTCGATGTATAACATGGATACACAGACATCACCCGCATCCAACACCCGCTCCCCTTTCTTGAATTTATGGGGAGTCAGTATTTCCGCGAAAGCATGAAGCGACTCTTTACTCAAAAGGACATGGTTTTCGGCAGCAATTCGCCTCGCTGCCTCTATGTTGGTCATTGTAGTCATCATTATTTCACTTTAATCCGATCAAATCCCTCTCCAAATACACCGATAACGGCACTCTGAGAAACGAACGCATTCGGGTCAATATCTTTAATCAAGCGGAATATCGTATTCGATTCACGCTTCTTAGCCAGTACAAACATCAATTTGACGTTGTTATGCGTATAGCAACCGACTCCATCAATGAAAGTCACACCACGGTGCATATCCTTGTTGATACGCTGACCGATTTCTTCGTACTTAGAAGAGATGATGAAGAACTGTACAGACTGACGGCTGCTGTTTACCACCTGATCGAGCATGAAACTGGAGATAATCAATACGACATAACCGTATACGACTTTCTCCCAATCCTTCAGCACCAGATAACTGGAGGTAATGATAATGACATCACAAATCAGAATCACACGTCCCAAAGAGATATCTCTGTATTTATTGACAATGGCTGCAATGATATCGGTACCACCGGTACTACCGTTGGCAGAGAAAGCGACACCGATACCGGCTCCACAGAACGATGCTCCCAAAACGCACGACATGAAAGGTTGGTTATGAATCAGCGGACCAGTTATCAGCTGTTGGATGACTGCCAGAATAAAAGTCAAGATAAATACTGCGAAAATGGTCTTCAAACAAAATTTCAGACCCAAAATCTTCAAAGCCAAGAGCAACAACGAGAAGTTGATTATCAGATACGTGTACTGTACCGGAAATCCTGTAGCCCAATAAATAATGGATGCAATACCAGGAACGGCTCCCGATGGTATATCACTCGGCAACAAGAACACGGTCCACCCGATACCATACATAATCATTCCCAATGCAATCAGCAAATAGTCTTTAATTTCTCTATAAACCTGTTTACTCTTAACAGAAAGCGTTGAACTCATGGTGCTTTAAATATTTTAAAATTGCGGTGCAAAAATAGGGAAAATTTTAATCTCTTGACCTACATCAAGGCAAAAAGGAGGATAATTATCCAAAAATTCTTTCGACACAGACTTTTTTTGTTAACAGGATGATAATTCGCAGAGAAAAGTAAGCCAGGCTCTTTTGTAATTGACACTAATTTAGTAATTTTGCCGCGAATAAGGACAAAACATCAGGCATGGCATTAGTTAACGAACATCTGTTAAGGCTTCTAGATAATTACCTGTTCACCGATATAACCAGAAAGGTAAATTCATTCAAGGTAACCCACCCGAAAGCTGAAGTTATCCATCTGGGTATCGGCGATGTTACACGTCCGATTCCTGCAGCCTGCCGCGAAGCCATGTGTAAAGCGGTCAACGATTTAGGAAAAGCCGAGACCTTCCACGGTTACGGTCCGGAACAAGGATACGATTTCCTGATTGAAGCGATTCTGAAACACGATTATGCCTCCAGAGGCGTTTCCTTATCGGCCTCGGAAATCTTTATCAGTGACGGCGCGAAGACTGATACGGGTAATCTGGGAGACATTCTCCGCCATGACAACAGCATCGGAGTGACCGACCCTATCTACCCTGCATACATAGACTCCAACGTCTCCAGCGGCCGGGCCGGCTATATCGACGAATGGGGGAAATGGAGCAATGTAGTCTACATTCCCTGCCGGATGGAAAACAATTTCATTCCTCCGATTCCAGAACAACGTATCGATATTATCTATCTCTGCTTCCCCAACAATCCGACTGGAGCCGTCCTCACCAAAAACGAGTTGAAAAACTGGGTAAACTATGCCATCAAGAACGATGCCCTTATCATTTTCGACGCTGCTTACGAAGCCTATATCCGTCAACCAGACATTCCCCACTCCATTTATGAAATAAAAGGTGCCAAGAAGGTGGCCATCGAAATCCGGAGTTTCTCGAAAACAGCCGGCTTCACCGGTGTACGTTGCGGCTACACGGTCATTCCGAAAGAAGTGACAGCCGCCACCCTCAACGGCGAACGCATTTCACTGAATAAACTGTGGCTACGACGCCAGACGACCAAATTCAACGGAGCATCGTATATTTCACAACGTGGAGCCGAAGCCGTGTATACCCCGCAAGGCCAGGAAGAGGTGAAGACAATGATTGATTATTATATGGAGAACGCCCGACTGATGAAAAAGGCTTTGGGAGGTACCGGACTGAAGGTGTTCGGTGGAGAGAATGCTCCCTACCTGTGGGTAAAGGCACCCGACGGGATGAGCTCCTGGAAATTCTTCGACAAACTGCTCTATGACGCACAAGTCGTCAGTACCCCCGGTATCGGTTTCGGTCCAAGCGGAGAAGGCTATGTCCGGTTGACCGCTTTCAACGACCGTAGGCAGTGTGAGGAAGGAATAAAGCGTATATGTCATTATTTATAAAACAAGAAGAAACAACCCCAAAAACTATTAATAAACTTTAGGTATTATGTCAAAATTAAGATTCAGAGTCGTAGAAGAGGCCTTCCACAAGAAACCCGTTGAAGTTGCTGCTCCGGCTGAACGTCCCAGCGAATATTTCGCCAAGTATGTATTCAACCGCGAAAAGATGTTCAAATACCTGCCTAGCAAGGTATACGCAAAGCTCATCGATGTTATCGACAATGGAGCTGCCCTCGACCGTAGCATCGCCGACGAAGTAGCGAACGGCATGAAGCGTTGGGCCATCGAAATGGGAGTCACTCACTATACTCACTGGTTCCAGCCACTGACAGAAGGTACTGCCGAGAAACATGATGCGTTCGTTGAACATGACGGAAAAGGAGGTATGCTGGAAGAATTCTCAGGTAAACTGCTCATCCAGCAGGAACCGGACGCTTCTTCTTTCCCGAACGGTGGTATCCGCAATACCTTCGAAGCACGCGGTTACAGTGCATGGGACCCGTCTTCTCCGGTATTTATCGTAGACGATACCCTGTGTATCCCTACCATCTTCATCGCCTATACCGGTGAATCACTCGATTATAAAGCTCCGTTGCTGAAAGCACTGAGAGCTGTCAACAAAGCGGCAGTAGATGTCTGCCAATATTTCGACCCGAATGTCAAGAAGGTCATCACCTATCTGGGCTGGGAACAGGAATACTTCCTGGTAGATGAAGGCCTGTATGCAGCACGTCCGGATCTGCTGCTGACAGGACGTACCCTGATGGGACATGAAGCTTCCAAGAACCAACAGCTGGAAGACCATTATTTCGGTGCCATCCCTACCCGTGTGGCCGCATTCATGAAGGATCTGGAAATCCAGGCATTGGAACTGGGTATTCCGGTAAAGACACGTCACAACGAAGTTGCTCCGAACCAGTTTGAACTCGCTCCGATTTACGAAGAATGTAACTTGGCTGTCGACCACAACATGCTGATTATGTCATTGATGCGAAAAATCGCTCGTAACCATGGTTTCCGCCTGTTGCTGCACGAAAAGCCGTTCAAAGGTGTAAACGGTTCCGGCAAGCACAACAACTGGTCATTGGGAACAGACACGGGGGTCCTGCTGATGGCTCCAGGTAAGACCGCTGAAGACAACCTGCGCTTCATCACCTTTGTAGTCAACACACTGACTGCTGTATACCACCACAACGGACTGCTAAAAGCTTCTATCATGAGCGCCACAAACACTCATCGTCTGGGAGCCAACGAAGCACCTCCTGCTATCATCTCTTCTTTCCTGGGAACCCAGCTGAGCAAAGTCCTCGACCACCTGGAAGAAAGCGCCAACGAAGACTTGGTTTCATTGGGAGGCAAACAAGGTATGAAACTGGACATTCCGCAAATTCCGGAACTGCTGATAGACAATACCGACCGTAACCGTACTTCTCCGTTCGCATTCACCGGAAACCGCTTTGAATTCCGTGCACCGGGTTCAGAATCCAACTGTGCAAGTGCCATGATTGCCTTGAATACAGCCATGGCAGACCAGCTGATAACCTTCAAGAAAGAGGTAGATGCACTAATTGAACAGGGAGAACCGAAGATTTCGGCCATCATCAAGATTTTGCGTAAATACATCAAGGAATGCAAACCTATCCGCTTCGACGGAAACGGTTACAGCGAAGAATGGAAACAGGAAGCTGCCCGCCGTGGTCTGGACTGCGAAACCAGCTGCCCGATTATCTTCGACAACTACCTGAAACCGGAAAGCATCAAGATATTCGAATCAACCGGCGTCATGACCCGCAAAGAGCTGGAAGCTCGTAACGAAGTGAAATGGGACATGTATACCAAAAAGATTCAGATTGAGGCCCGCGTATTGGGAGATTTGGTAATGAACCACATCGTACCGGTAGCCATCGAATATCAGACTAAACTGATTGACAATGCCTATAAGATGAAATCCTTGTTCCCGGAAGACGAGGCCAAAGCGCTTTCTGCCGAAAACCTGGCCATCATCAAACAGATTGCAGAACATACCGCATACATCAAGGAACGTGTAGATGCATTGGTTGAGGCACGTAAAGTAGCCAACAAAATCGAAAAGGAACGCGAAAAGGCCATCGCATATCATGATACCATTGCTCCGATGCTGGAACAGATCCGTTACCACATCGACAAACTGGAACTGATTGTCGACGACCAGATGTGGACTTTGCCGAAATATCGCGAACTGCTGTTCATCCGCTAATCCACTACAAAGACATCTTATTATATTACGGCTGGAGAAGTTTGTTTCTCCAGCCGTTCTTTCTTTTCAAGCAAAACTCCCCCAATCATTTTTCTCGTCGGAAACTACTATCTTCATGTGACTTACATCTGGGCTTCCCATTCAATACGAAACATCACAGGCAAGTACGGAAAATAACGGCTAAGCAGCCTCAGAAATATTTCTATGATAAACGCATAAAAATACAGCCTGCAAAACCTGCAAAAAATAGAAAAGTCCCTATCTTTGCAATATGGAATGGCTATATAATTTATTCTTCGAGCAATCGGCCCTACAAGCTGTCGTTATCTTGTCATTGATTACAGCCATCGGGCTAGCCCTGGGGAAGATCCATGTATGTGGTATCTCGCTGGGAGTAACTTTCGTTTTCTTCATGGGTATCCTGGCCGGACATCTGGGATTCTCCGTCAATCCGCAAATCGTTTCGTATGCAGAAAGTTTCGGATTGGTTTTATTTGTCTACGCATTGGGTCTGCAGGTAGGCCCCGGTTTCTTCAGCTCTTTCCAGAAAGGAGGGTATCAACTCAACCTGCTCAGCCTGGGCGTCATTCTATTGGGTACATTCATGACCGTAGGCCTCTGCATGGTAACCCCTGTCTCTCTACCCGATATGGTAGGAATCCTATGCGGAGCGACAACCAACACTCCCGCACTGGGTGCTGCCCAACAGACGCTGAAGCAGTTGGGAGAACCGACCAGTGGAGCGGCATTAAGCTGTGCGGTAACTTATCCGCTAGGCGTATTGGGAGTCATCCTCGCCATCATCCTTCTCCGGAAGTTCTTTGTACGTAAGGTAGATTTGGAAGAACGCGAACACGAAGATCCTAAACACACCTATATTGCAACGTTCCAGGTACATAACCCGGCTGTATTCAACATGAGCGTTCAAGATATAGCAAAACTGTGTCATTCAAAGTTTGTCATCTCTCGTTTGTGGCATAACGGAACCGTGAGTATTCCAACTTCGGATACGATTGTAAGAGAAAATGACCGTCTTCTGGTCATCACCACCGAAAAAGATGCTCCAAGTTTGACTATCCTGTTCGGTGAACAGGAAAACCGGGATTGGAACAAGGAGGACATCGACTGGAACGCCATAGACAGCCAACTCATTTCCAAACACATCATTATCTCCCGTCCGGAAATCAATGGAAAGAAGTTGGGTTCTCTCCGCCTGCGGAACACCTACGACATCAATATCAGCCGTGTACTCCGTAGCGGTGTGCAACTGCTTGCCACTCCCGGACTGGTTCTACAGTTGGGTGACCGACTGACAGTTGTAGGAGAAGCTGCCGCTATCCATAACGTAGAAAAGGTATTGGGCAACACCGTCAAAACCTTGAAAGACCCGAACCTGGCTTCCATTTTCACAGGAATTGTATTGGGACTGATAGTCGGTTCCATTCCGATAGCAGTACCGGGAGTCAGCTCACCGGTCAAACTCGGTCTGGCAGGAGGTCCTATCGTTGTAGGTATCCTGATTGGAGCCTATGGTCCGCGCTTCCACCTGCTGACCTACACTACACGGAGCGCCAGCCTGATGCTGCGAGGCATCGGTCTCTCTCTGTACCTGGCTTGTCTGGGACTGGATGCAGGCGGACATTTCTTCGAAACGGTCATGCGGCCGGAAGGAGCGCTGTGGGTAGGCCTCGGCTTCCTGATTACCTTCATACCGGTATTCATCATGGCACTGGTAGCAATGCGACTCTGCCACCTGGACTTCGGAAACACTTGCGGTATGTTATGCGGAAGTATGGCCAATCCGATGGCGTTGAACTATGCCAACGACATCATTCCGAACGACAATCCCGCTGTCAGTTATGCCACCGTTTACCCGCTGGGCATGTTCCTGCGAGTAATCATCGCCCAACTGATTCTGATGCTGTTCCTCTGATATTACTGTAACCTCTAACTGACATAATATAATGAAAATCTACAAACAGATAACCACCGAAATGATTGAGCAGGACCTCCGATACCTGGAACTGCTTTCACATAAATTTCCGACCATAGCGGCTGCCAGTACCGAAATTATCAACCTGGAAGCCATTCTGAACCTTCCTAAAGGAACCGAACACTTTCTGGCTGACTTGCACGGAGAATACGAGGCCTTCCAGCATGTGCTCCGTAACGCTTCAGGTGCCATCAAGCGGAAAGTCAACGAGCTATTCGGGAACACCCTGCGTGAAGCTGAAAAAAAGGAAATCTGTACCTTAATCTACTATCCGGAACAGAAACTGCAACTGGTAAAAGAGAAGGAAACTGACCTGATAGATTGGTATGTCATTACGTTGAACCAACTGGTAAGGGTATGTCAGAACGTCTCTTCCAAATATACCCGTTCGAAGGTACGCAAGGCATTACCCGCCGAATTTTCCTACATCATCCAGGAGTTGCTCCACGAAAGCAGCATGGACCCGAACAAAGAGGCTTATATCAATGTCATCATCAGCACCATTATCGATACACACCGCGCCGATGATTTCATCATAGCCTTGTGTAACCTGATACAACGACTCACCATCGATTCCCTGCACATTTTAGGAGATATATTCGACCGTGGTCCCGGCCCGCACATCATCATGGATACCCTTTGTGACTACCACAATTTCGATATCCAATGGGGTAACCATGATATTCTTTGGATGGGTGCCGCTGCCGGAAATGACTGCTGCATCGCCAACGCCCTTCGTCTGGCCATGCGATACGGAAATCTGGCAGCCCTGGAAGATGGCTATGGTATTAACCTGCTCCCGTTGGCCACCTTTGCCATGGAGGCTTACGCCGACGACCCCTGCGAATTCTTCGGTCCTAAAACAGACCCACAGAACAACCCATACAACAATAAGACGTTGCGTCTGATGGGACAGATGCACAAGGCCATCAGTATCATCCAGTTCAAACTGGAAGCTGACATCATCCGCCGCCGTCCGGAATTCCACATGGAAGACCGCCTGCTTCTGCATCACATTGATTTTGAAAAGAAGAAATTTATCTTAGACGGCCAAGAATACGAAATGCGAGACTGCTTCTTCCCGACCATTGACCCTGCAGATCCGTATCGACTGACAGAAGAAGAAGCCGAAATCGTACAGAAGCTACATTATTCATTTACCCGGAGCGAAAAACTGCGGAAACACATGAAATGTCTGTTCCGCTATGGTTGTATGTTCAATGTCTGCAACTCGAACCTGCTGTTCCATGCCTCCATGCCACTGAACGAAGACGGAACACTGAAAGAAGTGGAAATTCTGGGTAGGAAATACAAAGGCAAGGAATTGCTGAACCGCACGGGACAGCTTATCCGTACCGCCTATTTCGCCGACGAGGACAATGATGAAAAAGCCTTTGCCCTCGATTACATCTGGTATCTCTGGTGCGGAAAAGACTCTCCAGCCTTCGACAAGAGCAAGATGGCCACATTCGAGCGCTATTTCCTGGTCGACAAGAGTACACATAAAGAAGTAAAAGGAGCCTATTATACGCTGAGAGATCGCGAAGACATCTGCGACATGATTCTGGATGAATTCGGAGTGGAAGGCGAACACCGGCATATCATCAACGGACACGTACCGGTTAAAGCCGTAAAAGGTGAAAAGCCTATCAAGGCTAACGGCAAACTGATGGTTATCGACGGCGGATTCTCCCGGGCTTATCAGCCGGAAACCGGTATTGCCGGCTACACACTGGTCTACCATTCCCGGGGGTTCCAGTTGGTACAGCACGAGCCTTTTACATCGACCCAGAAAGCCATTGAGGAAGGTCAGGATATCAAATCTACCACTCAAATTGTCGAACTGAGCAGCAAGCGTATGATGGTAAAGGACACAGATAAAGGACGTGAACTGTCCATTCAGATAGAAGACCTGAAAAAGCTGTTAGTGGCCTATCGTACCGGCATCATCAAGGAAAAAGCCTCCTGAGAATATTCCTCAGGAACAAAAATAGAAATCCTCCTAGCGTATTCCGTAACAGAACACGTTGGGAGGATTCTTCTTATATTCTATAATACCTGGATGGGAAGTAATTACACCAGTTTGTTGGTCTCCTTGTCCGGGAAAATGACTGACGGCTTAAACTGTTTGGCCTCCTCGAAATCCATCAGGGCATAGGACATGATGATAACTACATCGCCTACCTGCACTTTACGGGCGGCCGCACCATTCAGGCAGATACATCCGCTACCGCGTTCTCCTTTAATGATGTAAGTTTCAAAACGTTCCCCGTTGTTGTTGTCGACAATCTGTACCTTTTCACCGGCAATCATGTTGGCTGCGTCCAACAAATCCTCATCGATGGTAATACTACCCATGTAATTCAGATTGGCTTCGGTTACGGTCACACAATGAATTTTCGATTTCAACACTTCTATCATCATGGCCATTACTCCTTATATTTAATGTTGTCAATCAGACGCACTTCGCCACAGAATACCGTGATACAGCCTACAATATACGAGCTGTCATCCCACGACGCAACAGTCTGCAACGTCGTACCGTCTACGATTTCAAAATATTCCAGACGCAATCCTTCAGAAGCAGCTATCCGCTCCTTTACATAAAGTTTTGTTTCTGCCAATGAATGTGTCTTTGCATAATCTACGCTCTCAAACAAAGTCTTCGAAATCTGCAAAGCCTGTCCACGCTGCTCCGCACTTAACCGTGCATTGCGGCTGCTCAATGCCAGACCATCAGATTCACGCACGATCGGACAACCTACTATCTGCAAGTCAAAAGGATATTTCCGAACCATCTCACGGATAATGGCCAACTGCTGGAAGTCCTTTTCACCGAAATAAGCACGGGTAGGCTCCACAATCAGAAACAGTTTGCTTACAATCTGACAAACGCCGTTGAAATGTCCCGGACGGTATTTGCCTTCCATTACTGTATCCAACGGTGCATAACTGAATGTACGTGTATCCGGTTCCGGATAAATTTCTTCCACCGAAGGAGCAAATACATAAGTCGCCCCACAGGATTCCAACAATTCGCAGTCGGCATCCAAGGTACGAGGATATTTCAATAAATCATTCTTGTCATTGAACTGAGTAGGATTTACAAAATCACTTACAACGACTACATCATTTTCAGCTACAGCACGTTTCACCAACGAAGCATGACCTGCATGTAAAGCGCCCATAGTAGGGACAAGTCCAATCGTCTTTCCCTCTTTCCGACATACTTCCAAAGCAGCACGGAGTTCACCAATTGTTTGAATTAACTTCATTTGATATCTTTGTTTTTACTGTTTTCTGCCTGTTACTCACAAAAGCAGGTGCAAAGTAAACCCTTTTTTATCAGATAAGGAAATGAAAAAGGAAAAATAGCATACTTTTCGTAAGAATTACGTTGTCAGAATTCATGAAACTTCAACAATAAAAAACTGTTTCACAATACATTAACAAACTATAAGGAATAATATCGAAATGCAGATTTTTTGAATAGGCAATTTTTTATTACCTTTGCAACTGATTTTGAGCAACTATAAATAACATGAGCGCTAAAAAAGTTTTATTCATTACACAAGAAATTACTCCTTACGTACCCGAAAGTGAATTAGCCACCATAGGCCAGGATTTACCACAGGCCATCCAAGACAAAGGCCGCGAAATCCGTACCTTCATGCCGAAATGGGGCAATGTAAATGAACGAAGAAACCAGTTGCATGAAGTAATTCGTCTGTCAGGCATGAACCTGATTATCGACGATACAGATCATCCGCTGATTATCAAGGTTGCATCCATTCAGGCAGCTCGACGCCAGGTATATTTTATTGATAATGATGATTATTTCCAGCACCGGTTAATGGTAGCCGATGAAGACGGCAAAGAATATGAAGACAACGGCGAACGTGCCATTTTCTATGCCAGAGGCGTATTGGAAACAGTCAAAAAGCTCCGTTGGTGCCCGGATATTATACACTGCCACGGCTGGATGAGTGCCATGGTACCTCTCTATATCAAGAAAGTGTACTATGACGAACCGTCATTCAGAGATTCAAAAGTTGTTTTCTCTGTATACAGTGACGGCTTCAAATCCAATCTGGCCGATAACTTTACCAGCCAGCTGATGCTAAAAGACATCACTCCGGAAGACATCAACATGATAAAGACTCCGGTCAATTACGAGGAATTATGTAAACTGGCCGTCACCTACTCCGACGGTGTTATCCAGAACAGTGAAACGGTCAACCAGAATATTCTGGATTATGCCCGTAAACTGAACATACCGGTTCTCGACTATCAACCTGCCGATACATTTGCCGATGCATGCGATGCATTCTACGACCAAGTGTGGGAAAATGCAGAAAACAAATAAATACCCCATAAATTGACAAGCAATGAAACTCAAGTTCTTGGCAGCATTAGGAATTGCCGCTACCCTCTACAGCTGTGATGATACGACCACCGGCATCGGTGACTTCGTAGCCAATGCAGACGAAATAACCGCCGTTGCTGAAACATATAACGTAACGACACGTACCAATCTGCTGGATTCCATCTATTCACGTACCAGCAGTGCGTACCTGGGGAAATATACCGACCCGGAATTCGGGGAGTATTCCGCAGAATTCATTACACAAATCAACTGTGTAGAAGGGCAACGATTCCCTGATACTTTCCAAGGGATTGAAGAAACCACACTGGAGCTCTATTATTACAACTATTATGGCGATTCGTTGGCTACTCTTCGTGTACAGGTAGATACATTGAATACAGCAATCAATGATAACGGTAAAGACAAACAATTGTACTACACTTCGTTCAATCCGGAAGATTTCTACAACAAGAATGCTGCCCCACTGGCTGTAAAAGACTATGCGGCATACAACGTAGCTACAGCGGATTCAACCAAGAGTGCAGAAGACCCATACAGCATTACAATGAGTCTAGGAAAAGACTTTTGTGACTATCTGACCCGCAAGTACGAAGAAAACGACCATAAGAATTTCGACGACGCACACGCTTTCATTAACAACGTACTGAAAGGATTCTATATCCACACCACCCATGGAGAAGGTTCGGTACTTTATCTCAGCGACATCTGGCTGAGAATGAAAGTCAAATACCTCACAAAGGGAAATGTTTCGGGAAAGGTAGACTCCCTTGTCTACATGTATGTACCGTTTGCTGCATCCAAGGAGGTGTTCATGTCTACCCGCATGCAGAATTCAGAAAAGCTGAAAGAGTTCGTCAAAGAAGATGCACCTTATACGTATCTGAAAACACCCGCAGGCCTGTGTACGGAAGTGACACTCCCCCTGCAGACAATGTATGACGAATTGAGCAAAGATACCCTTAACTCCATCACGCTGTCACTGACAAAGATGAAATCGTCAAACGATGGTCCTTTTAAGATGGGTGTCCCTTCCAACTTGCTGTTGGTACGTAAGAGCGAGATGATATCGTTTTTCGAGAATAATAAGGTAGCCGATAACATCACTTCGTTCCTTGCTTCGTATGATAGCAGCACCAATACTTATAGTTTCAGTAAACTGAACCGTCTGGTAAGCTATATTTTCAGTGAACTCAGAAACGAAGAAAAGAAAGACGATGATTGGGATAAGATCCTCCTTATTCCTGTCACGACAGAACTGGATTCAGAAAAAAATGTAGTAAGTATCTCACATGACATGGAGGTCAACTCAGCGCGCCTGGTAAGAGGAACAGAAGAGAACCCACTCAACATCAAGGTCATCATTACCAAGCCTACACAAATGAAATGACAACCTCCGAAAAATGACCTGATACAGAAGGCTGTCATCAAACAGAAAATAATATTTTAATAGAACGGTCGTTCGTTTGGATTGAAACGAACGACCGTTTTACATTCATACACCCATCCGGATTCCCGGTTAAAACTACCCGGATGTTTTAAAAACAGTCACTAAAACCAGATAAAAAAAATCCCCATACCCGCTTGCGGATATGGGGAAATGATGTGTTAACCAGTTTGTAATTAATAGAAACCTATTTCTTACTTATTTTGACTTTTTACCGGAGGCCTTCTTGCTTGTAGCCTTCTTCTCAGCAGCCGGTTTATCACCTTCTGCTTTCTTCAACGCTTCCTGCAGACTCTTGATTTCATCATTCAGCTGAACAAGTTCTTCACCCTGATTCTTGATGGTAGTCAGCAATGAGCTCAATTCTTCGTTATCCATATCTACCGGATACAAAGAGTTGACACGTGCAATGAAATCACCCAGAATATTCATGTAGTTGGTAAAGGCATCATACGGAGAATCATAGATTCCACGGTTCAGTCCCACTCCTGTCTGTTTAGTAGTCATGAAACGGAAGTTGTTACTTGCCTGCAGGTAATACCAGTCTTGCTTGATACGACGGTCTGTACACAGATATACGCGTTCTGCTACACTGTAAAGCTTATTGAAAGCTTCACGCTGCATCACATTACCTAACCATGGGCTGATGTCTCTTTCTTCGTCTGTCCATGACATCGGATATGGAACATCCATGGCATCGACAGATTTCAGCTTGGTAACGACTTCTGTCGGAGTAGAGAAAGTAATACCTTTCTGTTTTGCACATACCGGCAACGCTTTCAGGAATTCCAGAATATTGGAAGACAACGGCTGAGCCATACCCAATGCAGACAATTCCATGAAGATATTGATGACCTGTTCATTTTCAGGCATAGCAGCAATCCAGTCGATGTATTTATCTGCGAACAACGGATATTCGCTCCATTCGCTGTTAGAGAAACGCAGGCTGATATCGTCAGACAACTTGAAGTCACGCATCAGCAGCTTCAGGTTCGGGTTCTCGGTGCAATGATACAGGTAATGCGGACTCTTCCATCCCAATACATGCTTAGCACCTTCTACCAATACACCTTTGAAGCCCATATTGGCAATGATAGCACCGATTTCATTATCGTAAATCAAGCTGGAATTACGGAATACTTTCGGTTCCTGACCGAAGTAGTCTTTCACTTTCCGGCGCATCTGTTCAACTTCTTCGCGGAAGCATTCTTCATTAGCCAAAGCAGACAGACCGTGAGAATAAGGTTCGCAAAGGAATTCACAGTTACCGGTCGCATTCAATTCCTGCAACAGTTCGATAACTGCCGGAGCGTGGATTTCCAACTGTTCCAAAGCTACGCCCGAAATGGAAAGAGCCACCTTGAATGCACCCTGGCTATCCTTAACCATTTCAATCAAGGTCCTCAGAGCGGGGATGTATGAACGCTCTGCCACTTCATTGATACCCTGTTCGTTGGCATAGTCATCATAGTAATAGTGATCCGATCCAATTTCGAAGAAGCGGTAACGTCTCAGATGTATGATTTGATGTATTTCAAAATAAAGACAAATTGTTTTCATATCGACTTAGTATAATTTGTTATTTACCATAATTTTTAAGAACCTGTTCGTACAACGCCCGAACTTTCAGTCCAACCTTTTCCCAGACAATACCGTCTACTTCCTTCTTACCTTCTACCTTCAGGTATTCATACAAGGCATCGTTGGTACAGATGGAATGGATGGCATCAGCCATGGCGTGAATATCCCAATAATCAGTCTTGATACACTTATCCAGAATCTCGGCACAGCCGGACTGTTTAGAGATAATGGTAGGAACACAGCACTGCATGGCCTCCAACGGAGAGATACCGAACGGTTCAGAAACAGAAGGCATGATGTACACATCACTCATCTTCAGCACTTCGTATACCTGCTTCCCTTTCATGAAACCCGGGAAGTGGAAACGGTCTGCAATACCTCTTTCTGCGGCCAGACGTATCATGGCATTCATCATATCGCCACTACCGGCCATTACAAAACGGATATTACGGGTACGGTTCAATACCATGGCAGCTGCTTCAACAAAATACTCCGGTCCTTTCTGCATGGTAATACGGCCCAGGAAAGTAACAATCTTCTCTTTCGGGTTCTTTTTCGGAACAATTTCCTCAATCTCCTTCGACAACGGAGATACCGCATTGTGCACGGTAAAGACCTTACGAGGGTCCTGATAATACTTATGGATAACTGTCTGACGAGTCAGTTCACTTACACACATGATACAGTCTGCATTATCCATACCGTTCTTCTCGATAGAATAGACTGTCGGATTCACATTACCGCGGCTACGGTCAAAGTCTGTTGCATGCACGTGAATAACCAACGGTTTACCGGAAACCTGTTTTGCATGGATACCGGCCGGATAAGTCAACCAGTCGTGAGAGTGGATAATGTCAAATTCCTGTTGTCTGGCAACGACACCTGCCACGATTGAATAGTTGTTGATTTCTTCGTGCAGATTATCCGGATAGCGGCCAGAAAACTCCATACAGCCCAAATCATTGGTGTGCATGTAATTGAAATCGGCATAGATATGGTCGCGCAAATCATAATACAACTGAGGGTCCATATACTGTCCTACCCGGCTCTTGACGTAATCCCACTGTACATCCCGCCAAACGATAGGTACACTGTTCATACCGATGATTTTCAAGAAACTCTGGTCTTCATCGCCCCAAGGCTTCGGGATACAGAAAGTGATTTCCATATCTTCCTGTTGCGACATACCTTTTGTCAAACCGTAACTGGCAGTTCCTAAACCTCCAAGAATATGAGGAGGAAATTCCCAACCAAACATTAAAACTTTCATACTATTCCTCCTTTTTATTGATTATCATATTTTTCCAATAAATTCAATGTACGCAGGATTTCAGCCACATTCATCGCAAATGCAATGGCACCTCTACCCTTGAACGGTGGGTTACCATCGAACAGTTCAGGAATAGAACTGATACAGTGGCTGGACATTTCATCCTCATAATTGATCAACTGACGTTCAACAAATGAAATGGCACTACGCTTATACAGGCGCAGGTAAGCTTCCAGATAGAACCCTTCCAGCCATGGCCATGCTGTACCCTGATGGTAAGCATAATCACGCTGAATCTGCGGTCCTACATAGTTCGGATTGTACCCGCCACTCTTCGGGCTCAACGAACGGAGTCCCTTCGGAGTCAACAATTCACGGGTGACAATATCCACAATGCCTTTCTTCTGTTTTGCGTCCAACGGAGAATAATCGAAAGCGGCTGTGAAAATCATGTTCGGACGAACACTCCAGTCCATCATATCGCCATCTACATAATCCAGCAGATAACCATATTCATTCAGGAATGTATCCACGAATGCTTTTCCGGCTTTTTCAGCCAACGCCTGAATCTTGTCGGTCCAGTCATTAGAACCGTCTTCTGACAACAAGTCACCAACGAATTTCAAATCATTGTACCACAAAGCATTGAATTCAACGATATAGCCGGTACGCGGAATCACAGGTCGGCCATTCACTGTAGAGTTCATCCACGTAACAGCTTTTTCACGACCATTCGTGTAAATCAAGCCGTTTCCATGAACCTCCAGGTTCGGATGTTTGTTTGTGGTCAAATAGCAAAGGATATCGTACAACAGCTGTCCGTATTCATGTTTGGCATTTTCCCGGGAAACCATCTTGGCATACTGCTGGATAGTCCAGATAGCCCACAACAGGACATCCGGATGTTCCATTTCATAAATCTTCAGGTCACACGGTTCGTCGTTGATGAATGCATTGATAGCTTTCACTGCAGTCTGCATGAATTGTTTGAATTTGTCTACTTCCCCAATAGACAAGGTAAGACCTGGCAATGAAATGAACATATCACGTGCACGGCATTTGAACCACGGATAACCTGCCAGCACATACAAATCGTCTCCCTGCTTGTTCAGGAACTGATGTGCCGAGTTAATCAAACAATGCTTGAAATTGTCACGTGGAATACGACGAGATGCCTCATTGTCGAATAGTTCATTCAGTGTTCCACAATCGATGGAAGAAACACCACCCGAGAAGATGACAGATTCACCTTTCTGGATATGCACTTCAAAATAACCCGGTACATACAAATCTTCGTTGAAGTCATACCCACGCTCCTGTTCTTTCGGATACTCGATGCCTCTATACCAATCCGGACAGAAGTTGAACTCATTCTCTTTGCTCAACTGCATGTAAAGTTCCGGATATCCCGGATACATACATGTCTTGATACCGTTCTCTACTACATCATAACGACGGCTGGCCTGAGAATTCTCATGTGTATACTGACGTACGCTACGGAATGCCAGATACGGACGGAGCCGCAAGATCGTATCCGAATGCGCATCTACCAGTGTGTAACGGATCAGGATACGATTTTCATGATGTACAAACAATTTCTCCTTCTTCAGGATTACCCCACCTACACGGTACAAAGTTGTAGGCAATTTCTCACACTCAAATTCACGGATGTATTTATGGCCACGCGGGCTGTAATTGTCTCCGTGATATTTGTGCAGTCCCAAATTAAACTCTGCCCCGTGCTGGATTACCGTTTCGTCCAAAGAAGAAAGCAACACATGGTTCTCGTCATCCAATTCCGGAATAGGAATGACTAACAAGCCATGGTATTTGCGAGTGTTACAATCTACTATTGTAGAGCTGTGGTAAGCTCCCGAACGGTTGGTCCGAAGAATCTCACGTGGAAGTGATTCTTCCAAGTTGGTCAACAGAGTCTTATCAAATCGTAAATAACTCATAGTTGTTATTTTAAGGTTATACTTAGATTTCGTTATCTAAAATGTTATTTCTATTTCACCTCAAAATTAGTAATTAAATAATGATTACAAAATGAAAAACAACTTTTTTCCAAGAAATATTTAAAAAAATGCTATATAACCGTAAGAAAATAAATTTTATCATTAAATTCATGTTACATAACATAATTCCAGAAAATGTTTTTCAACCCAATCCACTCCCAAATTCACCAAAGCGTGATTCAAAAACTTGATACTATTCAAGATACATATTTCGAGATGAAAGTATAGAAAAAAGGCTATCCAGCAAAATCCGAATAGCCCCTTTATCTAATATTACAGGAAGTTCTGATCAATCAATCATATCGAATCCACAGTATGGCACGAGTGCCTTCGGGACACGGATACCTTCCGGTGTCTGGTTGTTCTCCAGCAAAGCCGCAACGATACGTGGAAGAGCCAACGCTGATCCGTTCAATGTATGACAAAGTTCTGTCTTCTTATCTGCCGAACGGTAACGACATTTCAAACGATTGGCCTGATACGTATCAAAATTTGATACTGAGCTGACTTCCAACCAACGTTTCTGAGCTTCTGAATAAACCTCGAAGTCGTAACAGATAGCTGCGGTAAAACTCATGTCACCACCGCACAGACGCAGGATACGGTATGGAAGTTCCAATTTCTTCAGAAGTCCTTCTACATGGTCCAGCATTTCCTGATGAGACTGCTTGGAATGTTCCGGCTTGTCGATACGCACCAATTCTACTTTTGAGAACTCATGCAGACGGTTCAGACCACGTACATCCTTACCGTATGAACCGGCTTCACGACGGAAACATTCAGTATAGGCACAGTTCTTGATCGGCAACTGTTTTTCATCCAGGATTACATCACGGTAGATGTTTGTCACAGGTACTTCTGCTGTAGGAATCAGATACAGATCGTCTACGTTGCAGTGGTACATCTGTCCTTCCTTATCCGGCAGCTGACCTGTACCGTAACCTGAAGCGGCATTTACAACAGTAGGAGGCATGACTTCCTCATAACCGGACTGACGTGCTTCATCGAGGAAGAAATTAATCAAGGCGCGTTGCAGACGGGCACCTTTACCACGATAGACCGGGAAACCTGCTCCTGTAATCTTCACACCCAGATCGAAATCAATCAGGTTATATTTTTTAGCCAGTTCCCAGTGAGGCAGCGCATCTTTCGGAAGTTCAGTTTCTGTACCTCCCATCTTTACAACCAGGTTATCTTCGGCCGTAGCTCCTTCGGGAACTTCATCGTAAGGAACATTCGGAATCGTATACAGCAGGTTCTGCAAATCTTCGGCAGCCTTATCCATTTCAGCCTGCAACCCTTTGCTGACTTCCTTTATTTCAGCTACACGAGCCTTAGCCGCTTCTGCTTCATCTTTCTTTCCTTCCTTCATCAAAGCTCCGATAGCCTTCGATGTAGCATTGACCTCGGCCAGGTTTCTATCTAATTGATTCTGTGCATTACGTCTTTTGTCGTTCAGTTCAAGCACTTGTGCTATTGTTTCCTTGGCATGAGCGAAGTGCTTCTTCTCCAATCCTTTGATTACCTTATCGGTATCTTCTGTAATTTGTTTGATAGTAAGCATATTTCTTGTTCCTTTTAAACTTCGTTATTAGGTTACGTGCCACAAAGATATAGTTTTTTATTGATATATATACCAAGGATTCCACGATATAAATCAATTTGAAATCAGAAAACCGGTAAAGTATAGACAAGTCCCAAGGAAATACGCTGCTCACTAAAGCTTTCTGCTCCCCATCTGCAGGCACGCTCTGTAAGATGTGTGTATTTATGGAGAAAATGCAGATACAACAGCAGACCGCTTTCTTCCATGGGAAAGAACTCGGCACAAAGCTGGGCATTCCATGTCCGCCGGTAATTACCTGCCGGAATGTCATCTTCCGATTTGAATACGTTACCCAGCTCGTATACTCCTTTTACATATAAATTCCAATGCGGGCTGACCCGATAGTCCAGGTTGCCGATAGTCGTAAAATAATCTACATTCTTGACAGTACGCCCTTCGTTTCCACCTGCCGCAGACAGTTGACTGATCAGCCCTTTGGAGTCCAGTCCTTCACGGGAGTACATGAAATCGATATATCCCAGAAAAGGCTTCCTGTCCCACACGTTTCCACATGTAAAATAAAACACATTCCGGTTACGGGCCAACTGTCCGTATGACAGGGAATAACGCAACTGCATGGCCCGGTCGATGAAATAGCCGTCCCAACTTACGGTGCCCAACAACGGAATCTTAGACTCCTCCACTCCAGCCGGAAGGCCGTAACTGAACAGTTCATCATTCGAACCGTTACGGTTGTTGACTACCTGAAAGTTTAATTCATGGTCAGGATGAAGCTTATACGCCAGATTCACACCGACCTGGTAACAAGGTAGATAATTATTAAAATCCGAGTAATAACGGACTTTGATGGCATTTACCCAACATTCATAGCCACTGAACTGTACGGCCTGCTTGCCGGCTGTCAACTGCAACCTGTCGTTCAGCGTCCACCCCACATTGGCCAGTTCCACCGAACCGGACAAATTGTCCAAAGAATATCCAGGGGTGGAATGTACATTCAGAATCTGACGGAAATGATAGGAGAATTTCTTGCTGAATGAGCCTAAGACCTCCAGACGGACACGGTTCACCTTGAATGCGGCTTCACTGAATTCCTTATTCAGAAACTCCACATTTGCCGAAGTAGCAAACTGTACATTCATGTGTGCCCAGTCTATTTCCCTTTCTTTACCAGTGACTTTTTCAAGCAAAGTCTCTGATTCTTCCGGAGAAATCAAAGCCTCATTCTGAGCCTGTACACCCATCGCTATAACAGACAACAACATACTCAAGACCATTACAGCCTTCTGTCGGAAAGAAACTACCAGTCTACCCATGCGTTCAAAAAAAATAAAATGAAGGAAAAGATGCTCCTGAAAAGAGCCACAAAATTTCAGAAAAGATTTTTACTCAAGAAAATTCAATGCAGTTTCGGAAGGTGATGGAAGGAAATTCACCTGCCTCATCGAAGCAGGGAAATTTCCTACCTATTATAATTATTTATTTAAGAGCCTGACGGATACGGACCAGTTTCACCAACAAATCTTCCAGTAAATCCAGTTTCAACATGTTTGCTCCGTCACTCTTTGCTACCGCAGGATTCTCATGTGTTTCCATGAACAGACCGTCTACACCGACAGCAACACCTGCTTTTGCCACAGTTTCTATCAACTGAGGCATACCTCCGGTAACTCCCGAAGTCTGGTTGGGTTGCTGCAACGAATGGGTCACATCCAATATCACCGGATGACCGAACGACTGCATTTCCGGAATACCCCGGTAATCGACAATCAAGTCCTGATACCCGAAAGTAGTACCCCGTTCTGTCAACATCACCTGACTGTTTCCGGCTTCCACTACCTTATCGGCCGCAAAACGCATAGCCCCCGGTGAAAGGAACTGTCCTTTCTTGATATTCACGATCTTACCCGTCTTGGCGGCCGCCACCAACAAATCCGTTTGCCGGCACAAGAAAGCAGGTATCTGCAGTATGTCTACATATTCGGCAGCCATCGCTGCTTCTTCGGCGGCATGTATATCTGTAACCACAGGAACACCGAACGTCTCACGTACCTTGGCCAATACCTTCAAAGCCTTCTCGTCTCCTATCCCTGTAAACGAATCCAGGCGTGAGCGGTTAGCTTTCCGATACGACCCTTTAAACACATAAGGGATGTGTAGACGATCGGTTATCTCTACTATCCGTTCGGCAATCCGCAACGCCATCTCCTCGCCTTCAATCACGCAAGGACCTGCCAACAGGAAAAAATTCTCACTGTTCTTCAAATCAGCTATAGTCTGTATCATATCTGTTAATTAGGAATAATCAATGTGATTGCTTCGGGGGCGACAGTCACCTCTATCGGGAAATGGCGGTCCAACCAGAGACGTCCGTCCAGGCTGACCTCGGCATTCTGTGCCCGTAAAATCTTCACACAACGGGTACGGTACGGTTTCACCGTCTTATGGTTCAGAATCCGTCCTTGCTGAAGCATCCACAGACCGGAAACCAGTTGACGCAATTCCGGACGATAAATCACCGAAACATCAAGCCATCCGTTATACGGGACAGCGCTCGGGGTCAATCCATATCCTCTTGCACTACCGATAGCTACCGCCATGATTCTTCCCCGAATATGTTCATCGTTTACTTTCAGATGCATCCGATGTTGTTTACGTTCGAATGCCACCAAAAACAAGGAAGACAGATACGAAATGAGCGGAATACCCCAGAAACGTTTCGTCTCATTGGTAATCAGGACAATACGAGCTCCCAGGCCCATATATACGGCATTGAGGAAATAACGGACTTCATGCTTATCGCCATCAAAATAACTGAAGACTCCTACATCTACCTTCCGTAAACGACGATTGATAATGACATCTACCGCACCTTTATAATCATCGGAGTCCAGTCCCCAGAATTTGGCAAAATCATTGCCGATACCATTCGGGATAATGCCGAAAGCAATCTCACCCTTATCGGGTACATCCGAAGTCATGATTCCATTGACCGCATCGTTGATAGCTCCGTCACCTCCCACAATCACAATGGTCCTATATCCGTTGTTAGCCAATGTCCTGGCCAGTCTTTCTACAGACCCGAACCCTTCCGACTGGACATAATCAAACTGGACATTCCGGCTATCCATGTAATCACGAATAGCCACCCAGCGTTTCTGAGCTTTTTTGCTTCCGGCTTTGGGGTTATAGATGATTCCCCATCTGTTTGGTTCTACCGCCATAATCTAGTCATTAATGTAATGCGACTTAAGTTATCTGTTCAAAAGCTGTATGATTTCGGCCACCTTGTCTTCCATCGGGCGGGTAGCATCAATCCAATGAATCGTAAAGCCTCTGCGTTCCATCCCTCTGAACCATGTCATCTGCCGTTTGGCAAACTGATGGATAGCTATTTCCAGCTGACGGAACATTTCTTCATAGGTCATTGCACCTGTCACATACAAGGTCAGGTACTTATACTCCAATCCGTAATATATCAAATCCTCAGGTACAATGCCACTATCCAGCAACGCACGTACCTCGTCCACCATTCCCTCATCCAGACGCTGACGGAGCCTGCGCGAAATTTTCTCTCTACGCAATTCCCTGTCAATATCCACACCGATAATCAAGCTGTTCAGCTCGGGAAAGGAACGGGCATCGACCGGTTGCTGCAGGTAATATTCTTCGATTTCGATGGCACGGATAGCACGTTTTACCGTATCCACATCGGTGGAGTTATGCAATTGCTTGTAGGTAGACAGAATTTCCGTCAGTTCCGACAAGGATTTATCGCCCAACCGTTTTCTCAGCTCCGGATTCTCGGGGACCGGCAACAGCTTATATCCCTTCAGCACAGATTCCAGGTACATGCCTGTACCACCACACAGAATCGGGAGCATCCCCCGATTTCGGATAGAATCGTATGCTGCCAGAAAATCCCGTTGGAATTCGAACACATTATATTTATAACCGGGAGGTACAATATCAATCAGGTGATACGGAATACGGTGTCCGTCCACCACATAATCAGCCAGATCTTTTCCCGTTCCCAAGTCCATCCGACAATAGACCTGACGGCTGTCTCCACTGATAATTTCTGTCCGTAGCCGTGCAGCCAATGCCGCCGCCAGCGGTGTCTTACCCGATGCCGTAGGGCCCAGAATGGTTATAAGATCATAATTCATAAGTCAGCTTATTGTTTCTATCTACAAATATAGGCTTTTTTCTGCACACAGGCCGGACAAGTGAGCAAAATTATAAGAAAAGAAGCAAAAAAAGGGCAAGCCCGAAAGCCTGCCCTTTTCCATTCATATAGTTTCTAATACTGATTAGCAGTTTACAGAAGCCATGTGAGCAATCAGATCCAATACTTTGTTAGAGTAACCGATTTCGTTGTCATACCAAGAAACAACTTTA
>ENA-OOXA01000090-OOXA01000090.1-human-gut-metagenome-genome-assembly--contig:-NODE-90-length-77314-cov-6.177183_pt1 | contig 77314 bp, 64 predicted proteins | sample MGYA00241581_ERZ501331 | MGnify/ENA primary metagenome ERZ501331 (study PRJEB25962, sample SAMEA2042982) | human gut metagenome | biome: human gut; feature: human-associated habitat; material: faeces...
CGGGGTACAGGTTCCTTATCTGACGAAATATTATGCAAATACCATTGTGGGCTATTCCTACAGCAAATCCCTATCCCTTCCAGGAGAGCGTATCGGGTATCTGGTGATCCCGGATGAGGCGGACGGAAGTGAAGAACTGATCTCAGCTGCAACCATCGCAAACCGTACACTTGGCTGCGTAAATGCACCATCCCTGATCCAGAAAGTAGTTGCGAAATGTGTAGATGCAAAGACAGATCTTGCAGCTTACGATAAAAACCGTCAGGCACTTTACAATGGCCTGAAAGAATGCGGCTTTGAGTGCATCAAACCACAGGGTGCGTTCTATCTCTTCGTAAAATCTCCGGTAGCTGATGAAAAAGCCTTCTGCGAGGCCGGCAAGAAATATAACATCCTCATGGTACCGGGAAGCTCCTTCGCATGCCCTGGTTATGTGAGACTGGCATACTGTGTATCTTATGATACCATTGTAAATTCTCTTCCGGAGTTTAAGAAACTTGCAGCAGAGTATGGCCTGAAATAAATTAACGAGAATAAACGATAATTATAAAGCGATTATATAAGAGATCCCCGGTACAGCCTGTTCATACAGAACTGTATCGGGGATCTTTTGCAAGAGGGAAATAAGCAAAGGAAACGCAGCCGGGAGCGAATAAACTCCCGGCCGTGTTTCCCTTAGAAGGGTGTTCCACATTTATTTGGCTTTTTTCTCTTCTTTCTTTGGCATTTCTCCGTAGTATGCCTTCAGATAGATATCTTTCAGCTCGGATACAAGTGGATATCTCGGGTTAGCGCCGGTGCACTGGTCATTGAAGGCCTGCTCGGACATCTCATCCAGAGTCTCCAGGAAGTATTTCTCATCTACGCCGTAGTCACGGATTGTAGGCATGATCTCGATTGTTCTCATCAGGTCATCCAGTTTGGCGAGAAGTTTTTCGAATACTTCTGCATCGTTCTTGCCTGTAAGACCTACAGAACGGCCGATCTCAGCATAGCGGGCAAGTGTCTTTGGATACTGGTACTGTGGGAAGGTACCCATCTTGGTCGGAACCTCAGCACTGTTGTAACGCATAACATCCAGAAGAACAACTGCGTTTGCGATACCGTGTGGCAGGTGATGGAAAGCACCAAGTTTGTGAGCGAGAGAGTGGTTAACACCGAGGAATGCATTGGCGAATGCAAGACCTGCCATGCAGGAAGCGTTAGCCATATGGTCTCTTGCCTCTACATCGTTGCCGTCTTTATATGCACGTGGCAGATACTCAAATACCAGTTTGATCGCTTTCAGTGCAAGACCGTCTGTGTAATCGGAAGCCATCATGGAAACATAAGCCTCGATTGCATGTGTCATAACGTCGATACCGGAAGCACGGGTCAGTCCCTTCGGTGCGCTCATCATGTTGTTGGTATCTACGATCGCCATATCCGGAAGAAGCTCATAGTCAGCCAGCGGCCATTTAACGCCGGTATCCTGATCTGTGATGATGGCGAAAGGTGTAACCTCGGAACCTGTACCGGAAGATGTCGGGATTGCTACGAAGTAAGCTTTTTTACCCATCTTCGGGAAGGTGTAAACTCTCTTACGGATATCCAGGAAGTCCATGGACATATCGGAGAAGTCAGCGTCCGGATTCTCATAAAGCATCCACATAACCTTGCCGGCATCCATTACGGAACCACCACCAAGAGCGATGATGCAGTCAGGCTCAAATGCTGTCATAGCCTTGGCTCCGGCTTTTGCGGAAGCGAGAGATGGATCTGGTGCTACATCAGAGAAGCATGTATGAACGATGCCCATCTGATCCAGTTTATCTTCGATCGGTTTGGTGTAACCGTTCTTGTAGAGGAAGGAGTCTGTTACGATGAAGCAGCGTTTCTTGCCCATAACAGTACCGAGCTCGTCAAGAGCAACCGGCATACAGCCTTTCTTAAAGTAAACCTTTTCCGGTGTTCTCATCCAGAGCATATTCTCTCTCCTTTCAGCAACGGTCTTGATATTCAGAAGGTGCTTGACACCAACGTTCTCGGATACGGAGTTACCGCCCCAGGAACCGCAGCCAAGAGTGAGGGATGGAGCAAGTTTGAAGTTGTAAAGGTCACCGATACCACCCTGAGAAGAAGGCGTATTGATAAGGATACGGCAGGTCTTCATAGCTGCCTCGAATTTATCCATCTTCTCTGTCTCATTCACGTTGATGTAGAGGGAAGATGTATGGCCGTAGCCGCCGTCAGCAACAAGACGCTCAGCTTTTGCGATAGCATCGTCAAAATTCTTAGCCTTGTACATGGCAAGTACAGGGGAAAGTTTCTCGTGTGCGAATTCCTCGCTGATATCAACGGACTCAACCTCACCGATAAGGATCTTGGTCTCAGCCGGTACGGTAACGCCTGCCATCTCGGCGATGGTAGCTGCCTTCTGGCCTACGATCTTGGCATTCAGAGCGCCGTTGATGAGGATTGTCTTTCTGACTTTCTCGATCTCGTCTTTTTTAAGGAAGTAGCATCCTCTGTAAAGGAACTCTTCTTTTACTTCTTTATAAATGCTCTCCAGAACAGTTACGGACTGTTCGGAAGCACAGATCATACCATTGTCAAATGTCTTGGAGTGGATAATGGAGTTAACTGCAAGACGGATATCTGCACTGTCATCAATGATGGCAGGTGTATTTCCAGGTCCAACACCAACAGCAGGTTTACCGGAGGAGTAAGCTGCCTTAACCATTCCAGGACCACCGGTTGCAAGGATGATATCTGCGTTCTGCATAACCATGTTGGTCAGCTCAAGGCTCGGGATATCGATCCATCCGATGATTCCTTCCGGTGCACCAGCGGCAACAGCTGCATCCAGAACAACTTTCGCTGCTTCAATGGTAGACTTCTTGGCACGCGGATGCGGGCTGATGATGATTGCGTTACGTGTTTTCAGAGAAATAAGAGATTTAAAGATTGCTGTGGAAGTCGGGTTGGTAGTCGGGATAACTGCGGCAACCAGTCCTACAGGCTCCAGGATCTTCTTGATTCCGTATGCCTTGTCTTCTTCTACAACACCACATGTCTGTGTGTTCTTGTATGCATTATAAACATACTCTGCTGCGTAATGGTTCTTGATAACCTTATCTTCCATGATACCCATGCCTGTTTCTTCAACGGTCATTTTGGCAAGTGGGATACGCATTTTGTCGGCGGCAGTAGCAGCTGCCTTAAAGATCTTGTCAACCTGCTCCTGTGTGTAGGTAGCGAAGATCTTCTGTGCTTCTTTCATTGCAGCCATTTTCGCGGTCAGGGCTTCTGGAGTGTCGATGATGGTAGGGATAGTTTCTTTCTTTGCCATGTGGAATCCTCCTGTTTTCATATGATAATGATCTGTGGTTCTGCGGGCCTGTTTTTTATGCCGGCAGATGCTGCAGAGTTTTTGTAAGTCCCCGCGCTGCGTTGCTTGGTTGATTCAATCTGATTGAATTTTCTGTTTCAATGATTATATAGTATCAAAATTCAGAAAAAAACGCAAATTCTGAATTTTGCAGCTATGTGCAAAATGACGAACAGAAAATCAGGGGAAAATACTGTAAATTTCACTCCGCAGAACGCTGAATTATTGAAAAATCCTTTAAAAAAAATCTTTAAATTCAGCACTTTGCACAAAAAACATGTTAAATATTTGTCAGCACTGACAAAAAACATGCACACATATGAGGGGCTGGCAAAAGATAAAACGTATCATGCAGTTAAAACATTAACGTTAAACTTTTGTCAATCAATCATGAACACATTATAATTTAACAGATTCCAGACGTCAATAGCGAATGTGATAAATAATTAACGAAAATAACGAAGAATTTTGATAAATAATTCACAAAAATATCATGTCACGGTAAAGCGTCAAACCATAATTGATAAAAAAACTTGAAATTATTTGAGTTTTCAGAACAATTAAGCAAAATATATGGAGACTTTTTTCGGGAATGCAGAAAGAAATGGATAGATTTGTCTGAAAATGAAAAACAGGGCAGGAGATAACTGCCAGAATCCTGCGAGCAGGAAAGCCCGATGTTGTTCAGGGAAATTCGCCACAGGCAGAGAATCCTGCAGCCTGGATTCTTCCTGCAGAAAGAAACGGTCATGCAGGAAATGATTCCAGAAAAAAACTGCCATACAGGAAATGATTCCCGTATGACAGTTGTGTAAATCGTGTTAAAGATATATCCGAATCCTTTATAACTGCAAAACACTGCCAGAATCCAGTAAACAATAAATAATCGTCAAAATTCTATCAGCTCTTGCGGAATGCAGCACGTTTTCGATCTCTGGAATCCAGGATACGTTTACGGATACGAAGGCTCTTAGGAGTTACCTCAAGAAGCTCATCCTGGTCGATGAACTCGATTGCCTGCTCAAGGCTTAATACCTTAGGCGGAACAAGCTTCAGCGCATCGTCTGCCGAAGAAGAACGGGTGTTGGTGAGGTGCTTGGTCTTGCAGACATTCAGCTCGATATCCTCAGCCTTACCATTCTGTCCGATAACCATACCGCTGTAAACCTTCTCGCCAGGTCCGACGAAGAGAGTACCACGCTCCTGAGCGGAGAAAAGACCGTAAGTTACAGTCTCGCCTGCCTCGAAAGCGATGAGGGAACCCTGTTTACGATACGGGAAGTCTCCCTTGTATGGTGCATATCCGTCAAACATGGTGTTCAGGATACCGGTACCCTTGGTGGAGGTAAGGAATTCGTTACGGAATCCGATCAGTCCACGGGAAGGGATGGAGAACTCAAGACGTACAGTTCCGTCGCTTGCTGTGCTCATACCCTGAAGTTCACCTTTACGCTCGCTGAGTTTCTGGATGATGGTACCGGAAAATTCCTCCGGAACATCAACATATGCGATCTCGATCGGCTCCAGTTTGCGTCCGCGCTCGTCTGTATGATAGAGAACCTCCGGTTTGCTGACTGCAAATTCATATCCTTCACGGCGCATGTTCTCAATAAGAACGGAAAGGTGAAGCTCACCACGGCCGGAAACCTTGAAGCACTCAGTTGTATCTGTGTCTTCCACACGAAGGCTGACGTCTGTATTCAGCTCACGGTAGAGGCGGTCACGAAGGTGACGGGAAGTGATAAATTTACCTTCCTGTCCTGCAAGCGGGCTGTCGTTTACAAGGAAGTTCATGGAGATGGTAGGCTCGGAAATCTTCTGGAACGGAATGGACTCCGGGTTATCTCCTGCACAGAGTGTATCTCCAATGTGGATATCTGCAATACCGGAGATCGCAACGATGGCTCCGATGGTAGCACTCTTGACTTCAACCTTGTTCAGGCCGTCAAATTCGTAGAGCTTGCTGATCTTTACGCGCTCGTGTTTGTCCGGGTCATGATGGTTCAGAAGCATCAGCTCCTGGTTCACGGAAATGGTTCCGCGCTCAACTTTACCGACACCGATACGGCCTACATATTCATTGTAGTCGATGGTGCTGATAAGAACCTGTGTATCTCCGTCCGGATCTCCCTCCGGAGCAGGAATTGCATCAAGGATGGTCTCAAAAAGCGGAGCCATATTCTCAGGCTTGTCCTCAAGGTTACGAACTGCATAGCCGGCTTTTGCGGAGGCATACAGGAACGGGCAGTCCAGCTGCTCGTCAGATGCGTCCAGATCCATGAGAAGTTCCAGAACTTCGTCAACAACTTCCTCCGGACGTGCTTCCGGACGGTCGATCTTGTTGATGCAGACAATAACATGCAGGTTCAGTTCGAGAGCTTTACGAAGTACAAATTTAGTCTGAGGCATGGCACCCTCGAAGGCGTCCACAAGAAGAATAACGCCGTCTACCATCTTCAGCACACGCTCTACCTCGCCGCCGAAGTCCGCATGGCCTGGAGTGTCGATGATATTGATTTTTACACCCTTGTAATGAACTGCGGTGTTTTTGGAGAGAATCGTAATGCCGCGCTCACGCTCAATATCGTTGGAGTCCATGACACGTTCCTGGACTTCCTGGTTCTCACGGAAAACACCGCTCTGTTTCAAAAGCTCGTCAACAAGTGTTGTTTTACCGTGATCGACATGGGCGATAATGGCCACGTTACGAACATCTTCACGCTTGGTCTTCATATAATCCAAATCCTTTCTTTCCATATATAAGTAATCTTTTTGTTAAAAATGATGTCCAAATTTACAGTTTATCACATTTTCGTGAGATTACAAGATATAAAAAAATATTTTTAGTTTTTCATTTTCCAGACATATTATACCCCAAATGCACATACATTGGTATAGACGAAATACACGAAGAGGAAGGAGAGCTACTTATTATGGCAGATAAAATTATTGAAAACAATCAGGTATCGGTTATGGGGCGTATTGCCACCGGATTTACCTTCAGCCATCAGGTTTTTGGAGAAGGGTTTTATATGATGGATATTCTGGTAAAACGTCTCAGCGATTCTGAGGACAGGATTCCGGTGATGGTGTCCGAGCGTCTGATTGATATCACCCAGGACTATGTTGGGGAGTATATTGAAATCCACGGACAGTTCCGGTCCTATAACCGTCATGAGGAAAAGAGAAATAGACTTGTGCTTTCGGTATTTGCCAGGGAAGTGAAATTTGTGGAAGAGGGAGAGGAATCCATACCGGTCAATCAGATTTTTCTGGACGGGTATATCTGCAAACCGCCTGTATACAGAAAAACTCCGCTTGGAAGAGAGATTGCGGATCTTCTGATGGCAGTCAACCGTCCTTACGGAAAATCCGATTACATACCATGTATATGCTGGGGAAGAAATGCCAGATATGCTTCGGCTTTTGAAGTAGGCGGACATGTGCTGATCTGGGGCAGAATTCAGAGCAGGGAATATATGAAACGAATCAGTGAAAATGAGACAGAAAAAAGGATAGCCTATGAAGTTTCGGTGAGCAAATTGGAATATGTTGAGTAACATTGGACAGGTTATGGAATATTGGTGGGAACATTAAGGTAACACTTGCATTTCCAGCCAATCTGCGGTAATATAAGAAAAATTAAAAAAATGGGGAATTACCGGTTTCACTAAACAGTAAGAGGAAGAATCATGGAAAAAGAAATAACAGAGGTTTATTGCGGGAACGGGAAAGGAAAGACGACACTGGCTATCGGCCAGGCTTTGCGCTTTGCCGCGCAGGGAAAAAGTGTGATCATCATACAGTTTCTCAAGGGCAGGGAACGCAGAGAACTGGATTTTCTTGAGGATCTGGATAATCTTGATTTCAAGATTTTCCGTTTCGAAAAAATGGACACCTGCTATAATGACCTGAGTGAGCAGGAAAAGACAGAAGAGAGAACCAATATTCTCAACGGCCTTAATTTTGCACGGAAGGTAATTGCTACCGGAGAGTGTGATTTTCTGCTGCTGGATGAAATCCTCGGGCTTATGGATAAAGGAATCGCTCCAGTTGAGACGATCATCGATATGCTTAAGCAGAAGGATGAAAGTATGCACATAGTTATGACCGGACGCTGGCTTCCGGAAGCACTGAAGCCATATGTGGACAGTGTTACCACAATGACAACAGAGCTGACCGGACAGGAACGGAAATAAGCAACAGTTCACAGAAGAAAGAAGGAGGAAGACAAATGGCAATTTTTAAAGGAACAGGCGTTGCAATCGTAACACCTATGCACGAAGACGGTAAGGTAAATTATGAGAAACTTGAGGAGATCCTTGAGGATCAGATCGCGAACAGCACAGACGCCATCGTTATCTGCGGAACAACAGGAGAATCTTCTACTCTGACACACGGAGAGCACCTTCAGACAATCAAGTTCACAATTGACAAAGTTAACAAACGTGTGCCTGTAATCGCAGGAACAGGTTCCAATTGTACAGAGACAGCAATCATGATGTCCAAGGAAGCAGCTTCCTATGGTGCAGACGCTCTTCTTATTGTAACACCTTATTATAACAAGGCTACACAGAAGGGACTTATCGCTCATTACACAGCAATTGCCAATGCAGTTCCGGAAACTCCGCTCATCATGTACAATGTACCGAGCCGTACAGGCTGCAACATCCAGCCGGCTACAGCAGCTTACCTTGCAAAGAATGTAAAGAACATTGTCGGAATCAAGGAAGCAACCGGAGATCTTTCCCAGATCGCCAAAATGATGTCTCTGGCAGACGGACAGCTTGAGCTTTACTCCGGAAACGATGATCAGGTACTTCCGATTCTTTCTCTTGGCGGACTTGGTGTTATTTCCGTACTTTCCAATGTTGCACCGAAGTTTACACATGACATGGTCATGAAATATTTCGACGGTGATACCAAGGGAGCAACAGAGGATCAGCTGAAAGCTCTTCCGCTGATCAACGCACTGTTCAGCGAAGTAAACCCGATTCCTGTTAAGACAGCTATGAACCTTATGGGAATGAACGTAGGACCGCTTCGTATGCCACTTTGCGAGATGGAAGAAGACACAAAGGCAGCTCTTGCAAAAGAGATCGAGAAATTCGGCCTTAAGCTTGCAAAATAATCAGACTGTAAGCGGAAGGTAAAGGAGAATATACTATGGTAAAAATCATCATGAATGGCTGCAACGGACATATGGGTCAGGTGATCAGTGGCATTGTGGAGAAAGATCCGGATGCAGAGATCGTGGCAGGCATCGACATTGCAGATCAGGGAAAAAACAGCTATCCGGTATTTACCGATATTGATACATGTCAGGTAGAGGCAGACGCGATCATTGATTTCTCCTCTGCAAAAGCAACAGACAAGCTTCTTGAGTACAGTGCCGCACGCCAGATCCCGGTTGTTCTCTGCAGCACAGGCTTAAGCGAGGAGCAGCTTGCAAAAGTAGAAGAGACATCCAAAAAAGTAGCAGTGCTGAAATCCGCAAACATGTCTCTTGGCATCAACACACTTCTGAAACTGGTTCAGGATGCTGCCAAGGTTCTTGCAACTGCAGGATTTGACATGGAGATCGTTGAGAAACATCATCGCCTGAAAGTAGACGCACCAAGTGGTACCGCACTTGCACTGGCAGACAGCATTAATGAAGCTATGGACAACAAGTATCATTATGTATATGACCGCAGCCAGAAACGTGAAAAACGTGATGACAAGGAAATCGGTATTTCCGCAGTTCGCGGCGGAACGATCGTAGGTGAGCATGAGATCATTTTTGCAGGTCAGGACGAAGTGATCGAGTTCAAGCACACCGCATATTCCAAGGCTATTTTTGGAAAAGGTGCTGTAGAAGCAGCCAAATTCCTTGCCGGCAAACCGGCAGGACGTTACGATATGAGTGACGTGATCGGCTGATCCTGACAGGTTGACAGTTTAATCCGTAACAGAATGATACAGGTAATAAAAACGGGTTTCGTGTAAAAGCGGAGCCCGTTTTTTTGAATGAAATTGCGAAGCGATTTCATTCATGAGCATGTAGTGGAACGAAATGCGAATGTCCGCTATATGGCCTTATAGCAAAGAATATTTTTGAAATTTTTGCCAGGATAGAATACTGGAAAAAGTGCCATATTAGGAATACAGAATTTTTCAGAAAAAGGAGAAGATCATATGAAAAAATGGAAGGCGATTCTTTTTGGCACTTTGCTCACTCTGTCTCTGTGTACATTTACAGCCTGTGGTACAGAGGTAAATAATGCGGATGAAACTGTGGACGAGAAAAATAATGATGAGAGAAATAAGAAAAAAAATACAAACGAAAATACTGCCACAGAAAATGGAATTATGGAAGATGAAACAGATAATGACGGTGTGATGGACAACGGCGGGATCATTGAAGATTCTGGCACAGATAACAATGAGATGGCCGGTGGAAATATTACCGTGACTCCTGCGGGAAATGGAAATAATACAACAGCAGCGCCTGGAACTACAGATGCCAACGGAACCGGAAATGACGGAACGGTATCCGGTGAGCTGGGTGACAGTGTGAAGGACCTGGGCGACGGCGTAGGAAATGCGGTGGATGATATTGGCAATGCAGTAGGAAATGCGGTAGAGGGCAGATAGAGTTGCTGTTTATTTCGTGGTCAGCAACTGTAAGGTAACCTGGTGCTACAGATATTTTACCACAGCATTGCATAAAACTGCTTCTGATGCTATTATCAGTGCATGGAAAGAAAACGGAGGACAGGATTATGAAATTCAGACCATGCATTGATATACATAACGGAAAAGTAAAACAGATCGTAGGAGGAAGCCTGAAAGATCAGGGTGATCAGGCGGCAGAAAATTTTGTGTCAGAGCAGGATGCGGCTTTTTATGCAGAGCTTTATAAGAAGGCGGGATTAAAGGGCGGTCATGTGATCCTTTTGAACGGAAAAGATTCTCCCAACTATGAAGCGACGAAAGCCCAGGCGCTTCTTGCCCTGAAAAGATATCCCAGAGGACTTCAGATCGGAGGCGGTATCTGCCCGGAGAATGCGTCAGAGTATCTGGAGGCTGGTGCCAGCCATGTGATCGTAACCTCCTATGTGTTTAAAAACGGAGTGATTTCCTGGGAAAATCTGGAGAAGATCCGGAATGCAGCAGGAAAAGAACATCTTGTGCTGGACTTAAGCTGCCGCAAAAAAGACGGTAACTATTATATTGTCACAGACCGCTGGCAGAAATTTACAGAAGAGATCGTGACACTGGAACTGATGGAAAAGCTTGGAAGTTACTGTGATGAATTTCTGGTCCATGCAGTGGATGTGGAGGGAAAGGCTCATGGTGTTGAGACAGAACTTGCGGAACTTCTGGGACAGTATACAGCTCATCCGGTAACTTATGCAGGCGGTGTCGGCTCCATGGCAGATATTGAGGAACTTCGAAGGGCAGGACAGGGAAGACTGGACGTGACTGTTGGCAGTGCACTGGATATTTTTGGCGGAAGCATACCGTTTGAAGTTCTGGCAGAGATGAAGTAGAATAGTTGCATATTCATGACAAAAAAATCCTTTTGCAGGAATATATTGAATAAATTTAGAAAAAATTTGTAAAATTTTTGAAAAGTGATGTTAAAATTCAACTTAATGTGTTATAATAGCAACATAAAACAGCAAAGGGGATGGAAGTCATGAAATTTATTATTAGTGGAAAGAATATAGCAGTAACAGAAGGACTTAAAACAGCTGTTGAGGACAAGCTTGGTAAACTTGAAAGGTATTTTACTCCTGAAACTGAGATTTCAGTAACCTTAAGCGTTGAGAAGGATCGCCAGAAGATCGAGGTAACAATCCCTGTGAAAGGTAACATTATCCGTTCCGAGCAGGTAAGCAATGATATGTATGTATCCATCGATCTGGTTGAAGAGGTAATTGAGCGTCAGCTTCGTAAATACAAGAACAAGATCGTTGACAAGCAGCAGGAATCCACAAACTTCCAGAAAGCATACCTTGATAAGGATTATGAAGAGGATGAGGAAGTTAAGATCATCCGTACCAAGAAATTCGGAATCAAACCAATGTATCCGGAAGATGCATGCGTACAGATGGAGCTTCTTGGACATAATTTCTTTGTATTCTTCAATGCTGAGACAGAGCAGGTGAACGTAGTTTACAAACGTAAAGGTAATACTTACGGACTGATCGAGCCGGAGTTTTAGGCAGAAGTCTCTGTAGGAGATCATGGGTGAATGATCTTTTATAAAAACTGAATATTGAACGACTGAGAAAAGCTCCGGGAATCTGCGTGGAAAATCTGCAGATTCCCGGAGCTTTTTTTCAGGGCAGAAGAACAGCTCCGGACACGATTTGTTAATTAATTGTTCATTGTTTTTATAACTGGAAAGTGGTAGAATATATACCATATGTGATCTGGATATCAACAGAGAACTGGAATGATTATGATGATTGGAACGAACAGTGTCCTGGAATGATCCTGAATCGGATAGATAAGAGACTTAAATGTCCTATTTCGAATAAAATGATTGGAGCAGAAACATGAATGTTTTTTCAAAAGTATTTGGAACCCGCAGCCAGCGTGAAGTAAAGCGTATCATGCCGCTGGTTGAGAAAACCGAGAGCTATCAGTCCCAGATGCAGCAGCTTACCGACGAGCAGTTACGGGACAAAACCAGAGAATATAAGAAACGTCTTGCAGAAGGCGAAACACTGGATGATCTTCTTCCGGAGGCATTTGCCACCGTACGTGAGGCTGCCAAGCGTGTGCTTGGAATGGAGCATTACCGTGTACAGATCATCGGTGGTATCATCCTTCACCAGGGCCGTATCGCCGAGATGAAAACAGGTGAAGGTAAAACTCTTGTTTCCACACTTCCTGCATACCTGAATGCCCTTGAGGGAAAAGGTGTCCACATCGTAACTGTCAACGACTACCTGGCTAAACGAGATGCCGAGTGGATGGGTAAAGTCCATGAGTTCCTTGGCCTGACTGTAGGCGTGGTACTTAACGACATGAAGCCGGAAGAACGCCGTGCGGCATATGGATGTGACATCACATACGTTACCAACAACGAACTTGGATTCGATTACCTTCGTGACAACATGGTTATCTATAAAGAACAGCTTGTTCAGAGAGATCTTCACTACTGTATCATCGATGAGATCGACTCCGTCCTGATCGATGAGGCACGTACACCTCTGATCATTTCCGGACAGAGCGGCAAATCCACCAAGCTTTATGAAGTATGTGATATCCTTGCACAGCAGCTGGAGCGTGGTGAGGCCAGCCATGAGATGACCAAGATGGCAGCCATCATGGGTGAGGAAGTTATCGAGACCGGTGACTTCGTTGTAAATGAGAAAGACAAGATCGTCAACCTTACCGAACAGGGTATCAAGAAGGTTGAGAAATTCTTTAATATTGAGAACCTGGCAGATCCGGAGAATCTGGAGATCCAGCATAACATTATCCTTGCCCTTCGTGCACATAACCTGATGCATAAGGATCAGGATTATGTTGTAAAAGATGACGAGATCCTGATCGTTGATGAGTTTACCGGACGTATCATGCCGGGCCGTCGTTATTCGGATGGTCTTCATCAGGCGATCGAGGCGAAAGAGCATGTTAAGGTTAAGAGAGAGAGTAAGACTCTTGCAACCATCACTTTCCAGAACTTCTTCAATAAATATGATAAAAAAGGCGGTATGACCGGTACAGCCCTTACTGAGGAGAAAGAGTTCCGTGATATCTACGGCATGGACGTTGTAGAGATCCCGACCAACCGTGTGGTACAGCGTAAAGATCTTGACGATGCCGTTTACATGACAAAGAAAGAGAAATTCAATGCAGTTGTAGAGGCTGTTAAGGAAGCACATGCAAAACATCAGCCGGTACTGGTTGGTACGATCACTATCGAGACTTCCGAACTTCTCAGCAGAATGCTGAAGAGAGAGGGAATCCCGCATAACGTATTGAATGCCAAGTTCCATGAACTTGAGGCTGAGATCGTAGCTCAGGCAGGACAGGCAGATGCCGTTACCATCGCAACCAACATGGCAGGCCGTGGTACCGATATCAAGCTTGACGATGTGGCAAGAGAGGCCGGCGGTCTGAAGATCATCGGTACCGAGCGCCATGAGTCAAGACGTATTGATAACCAGCTCCGTGGACGTTCCGGACGACAGGGAGATCCGGGTGAATCCCGTTTCTACATTTCCCTTGAGGATGACCTGATGCGCCTGTTCGGTTCCGAGAGACTGATGAAAGTGTTTACATCCCTTGGTGTTGAGGAGAATGAGCAGATCGAGCATAAGATGCTCTCCAACGCCATCGAGAAAGCGCAGGAGAAGATTGAGTTCAACAACTTCGGAATCCGTAAAAATCTTCTCGACTATGACCAGGTTAACAATGAGCAGAGAGAGATCATCTATGAGGAGCGTCGTCAGGTACTTGACGGTGAGAATATGCGTGATGCCATCTACAAGATGATCACAGATATCGTAGACAGCATGACAGACATGTGTTTCTCCGATGATATGGATTCTTCTGAGTGGGATCTTGATGAGTTCAATACCGCGATCACTCCGATCATTCCGATCCATCCTCTGACTGCAGAGAAGGTAAAAGGCCATAAAAAAGACGAGATCAAACATATCGTGAAGGAAGAGGCTGTGAAGCTTTATGAAGCGAAAGAGGCTGAGTTCCCGGAACCGGAGCAGCTTCGTGAGCTTGAGCGAGTAGTTCTCCTGAAATGTATCGACAGCAAGTGGATGGATCACATCGACGACATGGAGATGCTCCGTCAGGGTATCGGCCTGATGGCATACGGCCAGAGAGATCCGGTTGTTGAGTACAAGATGAACGCATTTGAGATGTTCAACAACATGATCACTTCCATTCAGGAAGATACCGTACGTATGCTGTATCATGTTCATGTAGAGCAGAAGATCGAGCGTGAGCAGGTTGCAAAAGTAACCGGCACAAACAAGGATGACAGCGCCGGCCCGAAGAAACCGGTTCAGCGAAAAGAAGATAAAGTATATCCAAACGATCCGTGCCCATGCGGAAGCGGCAAGAAATACAAACAGTGCTGCGGACGTAAGGCGGCTAAGATCTGAGAATGAAGATAAAAATAGTCTCACCTGATGATATGGTGGGGCTATTTTTGTATAAGAGCAGAGAAAGGATATGATAATATGGCCGTTATAAAAACAGCAATTCTTCAGACACATGTATATACAGAAAAATCCCGTAACATCATTCAGGCAGCAGAAATTCTTGCCAGTCCGGAACTTCAGGGAATCGACCTGGCAGTTCTGCCCGAAATGTTCTGCTGTCCCTACGAGAACAAATACTTCCCGGAATATGCGGAATCCGAAGGCGGGGACACCTGGGAAAAATGTTCCAGGCTGGCAGCAGAACGTGGGATTTATCTCATAGCTGGAAGTATGCCGGAGAGAGACGCAACCGGTCGTATTTACAACACATCCTATGTTTTTGACAGAAACGGGCATCAGATCGGGAAACACCGGAAGATGCATCTTTTTGACATTGATGTAAAAGGTGGCCAGTATTTTAAAGAATCAGATACCCTGACACCGGGAGATCAGGTGACAGTTTTTGACACAGAATTTGGAAAGATGGGCGTTTGCATCTGCTATGATTTCCGCTTTCCGGAACTTGCCAGGCTGATGGTGGATCAGGGGGCAGAGGTGATCATTGTGCCGGCGGCTTTTAATATGACAACAGGTCCTCTCCATTGGGAGCTGATGTTCCGCCAGAGAGCCGTGGACAATCAGGTATACACCCTCGGGGCCGCACCTGCCAGAGACCTGAATGCCGGATACCATTCCTGGGGCCATTCCATTGCCGTGGATCCCTGGGGAAAAGTCCTCATGGAAATGGAAGAAAAGCCGGACGTAAAAGTTGCGGAACTGGACCTGGAGGAGGTAAAAAAAGTCCGGGAACAGCTGCCTCTTCTGAAGCACCGGAGAGGGGATATCTATGAATTGTCGCAGATAAAATAGAAATGCCTGAACCACGTTTTCGTTGTAATTTTCAGGCCCATATGGTATTGTATAAGACAGGCAGGAGTTCCTGCATCAATATATAGAAAGAAGGTGAAGCTGTGGTTGAGTTAGATCAGTTCAAGAGTATTCTTGCAACATACACAGAGCCATTAGTGGAAGTGAGGGATTCACTTTGACCTCGCTAACAAAGAGCAGAAGGTCGAAGAATTAGAGCGCGAGATGGAAGCGCCTGATTTCTGGGATAACGCAGAAGTATCTCAGATGAAGATGAAACAGTTAAAGAGTCTCAAGGATGATATTGAGACATACCATAATCTGGAAACACAGATGGAAGATATGGAAACCATGATCGAGATGGGATATGAGGAGAATGATCCGGAGATCATCCCTGAGATCCAGGAAATGCTGGACGAATTCCAGGCAAGCTTTGACAGCATCCGTGTGAAGACACTTCTTTCCGGAGAGTATGACGGAGAGAATGCCATCATTAAGCTGAACGCAGGAGCCGGTGGTACAGAGGCATGCGACTGGTGTGGAATGCTTTACCGTATGTACAGCAGATGGGCGGAGAAAAAAGGATTTGCACTGGAAGTACTGGATTACCTTGACGGTGATGAGGCCGGTGTGAAATCCGTAACCTTCCAGGTAAACGGAGAGAACGCCTACGGTTATCTGAAATCCGAGAAAGGTGTTCACCGTCTTGTACGTATTTCCCCGTTTAATGCGGCAGGAAAGAGACAGACATCTTTTGTATCCTGTGATGTTATGCCGGATATCAAGAAAGATCTGGACGTTGAGATCAATGATGATGATATCCGTATTGATACCTACCGAAGCAGCGGTGCCGGTGGACAGCACATCAACAAGACATCCTCTGCGATCCGTATCACCCATTTCCCTACAGGAATCGTGGTACAGTGCCAGAATGAACGTTCTCAGCACATGAACAAGGACAAGGCCATGCAGATGCTGAAAGCCAAACTGTATCTTCTGAAACAGCAGGAAGCTGAGGAGAAACTTTCCGGCATTCGAGGCGAAGTGACAGATATCGGCTGGGGAAACCAGATCCGTTCCTATGTCCTGCAGCCATACACCATGGTAAAAGACCATAGAACCAATGAAGAAACCGGTAATGTTGACGCAGTTCTGGACGGTGGTATTGACATCTTTATCAATGCATACCTGAAATGGATCGCGCTGGCGAAAAAGAAAGAATAACATTACTGTCACGGAACCCCATAAAGACAGAGAAAAGGACTCCGCAGGCAAAAAATCGCTTGTGGAGTTTCTTTTATTATGATAATATATCTTTTGTACAAAAACACTTGTCTTTATGAAACGGACAGAAAGGTTGCTGCACACAATGTGAACAGCAACTAGAGAGGTTGCTATGCAGAAACAGGTTGAGAAGAAAAAATACTATGTAGTAAGAGAGAGGGCAGTGCCGGAAGTACTTCTTAAGGTTGTTGAGGCCAAGAGGCTGCTGGAATCCAACCGTGTGGCTACTGTTCAGGAAGCTGCTGAAAAGACCGGGATCAGCCGTAGCTCTTTTTACAAATATAAGGACGATATTTTTCCTTTCCACGAGGAGACCAGGGGAAAGACCATCACCTTTATCATTCAGATGGACGACGAGCCGGGACTTTTATCAATGGTGCTGCAGACGATTGCCCGTTTTCACGGTAATATCCTGACCATACATCAGAGTATTCCCATTAACGGAGTTGCAACACTGACGCTGAGCGTTGACATCCTTCCGGGAGAAGGCGACGCAGAAGCTATGGTGGAGGATATTGAACAGAGAGACGGTATACACTATTTGAAAATTTTAGGCAGGGAGTAAGCATATGATAAACATAGCAGTATTAGGCTACGGTACAGTAGGAAGCGGAGTTGTTGAAGTAATCAACACCAATCATGAGAGCATTAACAAAAGAGCCGGAGATGAGATCAACATCAAATACGTTCTCGATTTAAGAGATTTTCCGGGAGATCCGGTTGAGAAAGTTCTGGTTCATGATTATGAAGTGATCGTAAACGATCCGGAGGTAGATATTGTTGTTGAGGTTATGGGCGGGATCGAGCCGGCTTATACCTTTGTAAAAAGAGCGCTTCAGGCAGGAAAGAGCGTAAGCACATCCAATAAGGCCCTGGTAGCCAAATATGGTTCCGAGCTTATGGAGATCGCCAGAGAAAAAAATATCAACTTCCTTTTTGAGGCAAGCTGTGGCGGCGGTATCCCGATCATCCGCGCACTGAATTCCTCACTGACAGCAGATGAGATCGATGAGATCACAGGAATCCTTAACGGAACAACCAACTACATGCTTTATAAGATGAGCACGGAGAATTGTGATTTTGACACAGTTCTGAAAGAAGCCCAGGCGAAGGGTTACGCTGAGGCAGATCCGACTGCAGATGTAGAGGGCGCTGACGCATGCCGCAAGATCGCGATCCTTTCCTCACTTGCATACGGAAAATTCCTGAATTACGAGAATATTTATACAGAAGGAATCACAAAGATCACACCGGCAGACATGGAATATGCGAAAGAACTTGGCATGACCATTAAACTTCTTGCCACAAGCCGCAGAGTTGGAGATTCCTTCTATGCGATGGTAGCGCCGTTCCTGGTAGGACAGGAGAGCCCGCTCTACAGTGTAAATGATGTATTCAACGCAGTATTTGTACACGGAAATGTTCTCGGAGACGCCATGTTCTACGGAAGCGGAGCAGGTAAACTTCCGACCGCAAGTGCTGTTGTTGCGGATGTTGTGGATGAGGCAAAACATCTCCACAGAAATATCATGACAAACTGGAACAGCCATGCCCTGGAGCTTATGGATGTGGATGACGTAGAGGGACGCTTCTTTGTACGTGTGTCTGATACTACTATGGATGAAGTAGAAAAAGCTTTCGGTGATGTACAGACTATCGAGCCGGATGACCTTCCGGACGAATTCGGATTTATCACACCGGTGATGAAGCAGGCTGAATATAAAGAGAAGATCAGTAAGCTTACCGGAAAAGTACTGGCAATGATCCGCGTGAAGGATTGATGCCTGAGGAGAAATAAGAACATGTTAATCGTAAAAAAATTCGGCGGTACTTCTGTGGCAAACAAAGAGCGTATCTTTAATGTTGCCAGAAGATGTATCGAAGATTATAAAAAAGGAAACGACGTGGTGGTCGTGCTTTCCGCAATGGGTAAATATACTGATGAGCTGATCACCATGGCGAAAGATATCAACGACAAACCTCCGAAACGTGAGATGGATATGCTTTTTACCATCGGAGAACAGATGTCGGTAGCACTGATGGCCATGGCTATGGACAGCCTGGGAGTACCGTCAGTTTCCCTGAATGCATTTCAGGTGGCTATGCACACAACAAGCGCACACAGCAGTGCCCGTCTGAAAAAGATCGATGCCGCACGTATCCGCAGAGAACTGGATAACCGCAGAATTGTTGTGGTTACAGGATTCCAGGGCATTGATAAATATAATGATTACACCACACTTGGCCGTGGAGGTTCGGATACCACAGCCGTAGCTCTTGCAGCAGCGCTTCATGCAGATGCCTGTGAGATCTATACCGATGTGGATGGCGTTTATACTGCTGACCCCCGTAAGGTTCCGAAAGCCCGCAAGCTTAAGGAGATCACTTACGATGAGATGCTGGATCTGGCAACTCTGGGTGCGGGAGTGCTTCATAACCGTTCTGTGGAGATGGCGAAGAAATACGGTGTACCGCTGGTGGTACGTTCCAGTCTCAACAACAGCGAAGGAACTGTGGTAAAGGAGGAAGTAACAGTGGAGAGAATGCTGATCAGCGGTGTTGCTCTGGATACAGATGCAGTACGTATTGCTGTGATCGGACTTAAAGATTCACCAGGAGTAGCATTTAAGCTTTTTGATACCCTGGCCAAGAAAAATATCAATGTGGATATGATCCTTCAGTCTATCGGCCGTGCCGGAACCAAGGATATTTCCTTTACTGTTGATAAAAATGATCTGGACGATGCAATGGCAGTCCTGGAATCCAACCAGGCACGCATCGGCTATGATGAGCTTCATGCGGAGAAAAACATCGCCAAACTTTCCATCGTGGGAGCTGGTATGATGAGTAATCCGGGTGTTGCCGCAAAAATGTTCGAGAGCCTTTATAATGAGGGCGTGAACATCAATATGATCGCGACATCTGAGATCCGTGTGACTGTTCTCATCAATGAGAAAGATGGCGTACGTGCCATGAATGCGGTACATGATGCGTTTAATCTTGCAGATTAACCGGATAAACTGCGAAGCAGTTAATCGGTGTAGAGCTGCGTAGTGAATGCGGATTGCGAATTGCGAATATCCGTTTGACATTGCAGAAAAATGATCTGGCGTGCAGTTATGCAGCATAAGCAGCAGGATATGCCAGAGCGAAAATGAGAAATGACGGGGCGGAGGCTTGGTATAAGTCTCCGCCTTCTATAACGGAACGGTGCGTGCATTCGGGCTGTCCGCCGGAAAGATGTGGCCGTTCATAAGGAGAGAATTTTTATGAGAAAAAATCTGAAGGGCTGTAAGAAGCTTGCAAGGGAAACGCTGACTGGTAATTTTACGGTTCCGGTGATCGGCAGTATTGCGGTTGCGGCGATGAGTGTGGTTTCAAGCTACATTTCCACAGCACTTTTTCCGGGAGATTCCGCGTACGCGATCATCGGAGGAGAAGTATTCAGCTTTATCCTTTCTCTGGTGATCTGCGTTTTTTCCGCAGGACTTTACCGGATCTACCTGAATATTTCCAGAAGGGAAGCATATTCTTTTGGAGATCTTCTGTACTTTTTCAGCCACCAGCCAGACCATGTGATCGTGGCATCCTTTGTGCTGGCACTGATCAATCTGGTGACATCACTTCCACTGGCGTGGTTTTCGTTCACAAGCGATATGGGAAATACAGTGGAAGAGCAGATGAACTGGGCAGTGACTTATATGCTGCTGACACTTCTCGGGTTTGGGCTGAACCTGCTGATAGCCATGCCTTTCACCATGAGTTATTATATTCTGTCCGATAATCCGGACATGAAAGGAACACAGGCACTGAAAGCAAGTGCGAAACTTATGAAGGGGCACTACTGGGAGTATTTGAAAATGCTCTTAAGTTTTATACCGTGGATTATTTTTTCCATGTTTACGCTTTATCTGGCACTGATCTGGCTGGTGCCTTATATAGAAACCTGCATGGCAGTTTTCTATCGGAATATTTCCGGAGAATTTGATGAGCCACCGGCGGAGCCGTATCCTCCGGTGACACCGGTTCCTCAGTTTCATGATGAAACCGAAGCCTGATGCCTCCCGGCGAGGGCGCCTGGATGCGGCGGGCATCTTCTTTCCGGAGGGGATACTAGAGGCGTAGACTTTTCCTTTCCAGGGAGGATACTAGAGGCGTAGACTTTTTCCTTTCCAGGGAGGATACTAGAGGCGTAGGCTTTTTCCTTTCCGGGGAGGATACTAGAGGCGTAGGCTTTTTCCTTTCCAGGGAGGATACTAGAAGCGTAGGCATTTTTTCCTTTCAGGGGGACCATTTTGGCATGGGCAGGTACGAGGGGGAAAGCACTCAAAGTTGCGAAGCCCGCTTTTCCCCCTCGCGCTCCCCCTTTCCGGGCACGCAGTTGTTGTAGGCTGTGAGAATGTGTGAAAGTATTGGCGGGGCGATGGATTCTACTGTGTCGGCTGCGGAAAGTTGAGCCGATTTATGCTGACGTAAATGTATTGACGAAGTGTTTTTTATTCGCTCCGTACAAAAAGCGGTCTGCGAAGCAGACCTGTTTCTGAATAACAGTGAAATAACAGCCATACAAGTTATACGCTGTAATTCAGGGAACAGGCCTGCTACGCAGGCCGCTTTCCCGTCCGCCCTGAACCAACAATCGGCTCAGCCTGACACTGCCAGTACAGCAGAATACAGGACTGAGCCGATAAAGTTACACATTCCATAACGCATCACAGCGGCGTGGCCAGGAGGGGAAGAGCGCGAGAAGGGGAGACGGCCTTCGCAACTATGAGTGCTTCCCCTTCTCGCAAATTTCCTACTTTCATAAAGTAAAAACTATAATCCCAAAAAGAAACACACACACTTCAAAAATCCATTTCACAAAGTAAAAATCACAATCCAAAAAAGAAAAACACACAAACATTACAGATTCAAAGGAAGTCGTCCCACAACTTCCTTTGTCAAAACACCTATGAGAATCCCCGCCAGGACCCCGGCCACCAGCAGTGCCGGTGCATAAACCATCAGACTCGTATTACTCACCACGATCATGGCAACGATCAATTGCCCAATATTGTGCGTAACCCCACCAGCCACACTGATCCCGATCAGACTAAACCCGGAATGTTTTTTCAGCAGATTCATCACAGTCAAACTAAGCGCGGCGCCAGCCATACTATATAAAATACTGAACAGATTTCCAAACATAAACCCAATCACAAGTATCCTGACAACGGACACAAGAGCCGCCTCTTTCGCAGAATACCGATCCAGGATAAAAAGCACTGCCAGGTTTGCAAGTCCGAGCTTGATTCCCGGAATTCCTGCAAACACAGGAATCAGGGACTCCACATATCCCAAAATGATCGCTACTGCGGAAAATAATCCAAGATAAGCTGTTTTTCGTTTCATAAATAAACCCTTTCATTTGTTACAGATGTGCCCCGGACCAAATGCCATCTGTCGGAGGAGAGCTGCATGGCGAACGCACATTACGCATATATTCCGTAACATCTTCATCTTACGTCACCGCATCAATCTTCGGTGAACTCTTCGAATCCGAATCCTCCGTGGTATTTTCTCCTTCTATCACCACTTTGTTAGGAAGACAGATAATAGAACCGCCATGTTCATCCACAGCTTTCTGTTTCATACAGTAATGATCCGGACAGGTTGCTTCGATCATGGTAACTTTTCCGTTTTTGATCTCGCAGACATTGGTGTCTCCGATATGTATGACCTGATCCTGGGAAAGAGAATAAGTTCCGAATTCTTTTCCGTCAACGGTAATACGGATCGTATTGTGGGAACGTTTCCCTGTGATCTGAAAACCAAGCCAGAGAACCCCGGCCAGAATCAGGATCCCGGCAATAAAAATCACTTCTTTTTTCTTCAAAATAAAAACTCCGTTTCTGTCACAGATTCAGAAAAAATCATATCATACTCCCATTCAAAAGGCAAATATAAGTTAAGGATATCTAACCAATATCTGGAAAAGTTACAGCAAAAATTAAAGATACGGAGAAAAAAGTTACCGCGTACTAACAAAAAGTATAGACAAGAAAAAAATCAGGTGATATAATACCTAGCTGTAAGTTAGCAATATCTAATTAAAGAAAAATGATTAATTAGAACTAATCTATAAATATGAGTAAAAGATATATAACTTATTCAAAAAACGGTTATGTGCAGATGATAGGAACGGACTGTGAATATCTGACTGACTAAATACAGGGGAGAAAAGAGATGAAAAACCAGAATTTTTATATGAGAGTGATTTCTTTACTGCTGGTAGTTCTGGCTGTGCTTTTTTATAACAGCAGTATGAAAGCCCAGGCAAACGAAAAAGAAATTTTGGCTCTGACAGATAAGGTAGACACGCTTCAGGAGCAGCAGAATGAACTTCTCAGTGCACTGGAGACAAGCTATGCAAACCGTATGCAGAATCAGGCAGCATCCACAGGAACTGACAGCAGTAATGCAGATTCAACAGACGGTGACAAGGCAGCAGACACTTCGGACGGCAAGACATCCGATGCAAACGCGGAGGACACAGCAGCGCCAGATTCCGATAACGTATATAAAGATGGAACTTACACAGGAGAAGCTGATGGATACGGCGGAACCATTCAGGTGGAAGTGACACTTGCCAGTGATGAAATTACATCCATTAATGTGGTCAGTGCACCAGGTGAGGACAGCGCATATCTTTCACAGGCAGAGAGTGTGATCGATTCCATCTTAAGTGCGCAGAGTACAGATGTGGATACTGTATCAGGAGCAACTTTCAGTTCTACAGGAATCCTGAATGCGGTGGATGATGCACTTGGAAAGGCGGAAAACTCATGAAAAAAAGACAGCGGGAAGTAAGGCTGATGCGTGCGGGGATACAGCTGGCATTTTTTATTGCTGCCCCGTCTCTGTTTTCCACAGCTTTTGCGGGAATCAAATCAATTTTTCTCGCCATTGCGGCCGGTCAGCCGGTAGAGTGGAACTCCTTTCTGACTGTAACAGCAGTGCTTCTGATCTTTACGTGTTTTTTCGGAAGACATTTCTGCGGATATGCATGTGCATTCGGATCTTTTGGAGATGCCGTGTATGAAGGTTTTTCTCTGATCTGTATGAAATGTTTTCATAAAAAAAAGAAACCAGCTCTTTCTGAAAGAATGGTACACAGACTTCAGAAAGTCAAATATATCGTACTGGCCCTGATTTTACTTTCCTGCCTTACAGGAGTATACGGAAAGCTTACAGGAACCAGCCCGTGGGATGTTTTTTCCATGATTACAGCAGGACGTTTCCCTAACAGTAAATATCTGGCGGGAATCGTGATTCTGGTTCTGATCATGGTGGGAATGTGTACACAGGAACGTTTTTTCTGCCAGTTTCTCTGCCCTATGGGAGCGGTTTTTGCATTAATGCCGATCCTTCCGGGAGCACTTTTTCAGAGAAACCGTGAAAAATGTCCGCCGAAATGCGGTCTCTGTAAAAAAAGATGTCCGGCTCATCTGGATATTGACGGCGACACGGCCAGGTCCAGCGAATGTCTTTGCTGCCACGCATGTGCGGCAACCTGTCCGAGAAAAAATATTCACATTGGAACAAATGAGGGAAATTAATCTATGAGATCTCATGCTCTGAAAAAGAAAGCTTTTCTGGCAACGGCTGCAGCTGCAGGAATTACCATGGTTTTTCCTGTATTATGCGCAGCTTCGGAAAATGACATACAGACATATACCAATACAGATTTTGCCATGGATACTGTGGTATCAGAAACACTTTATACCACAGGAGACGATATAAACAGTAAACTGACATCTGTACTGACAGATGTGGAAACAAACCTTCTTTCATGGACCAATGAAAGTTCCCAGATTTACAAGGTGAACGCAGACAGCGGAAAAGATAAGGAGATTTCCGATGAACTTTCCGGATATCTGGAACGCCTTCTGAAAATTGCGAAAGATTCTGACGGAGCTTTTGATCCGACCATCGGAAAACTGATCCGTCTGTGGGATATTGGCGGGGAAAATCAGAAAATTCCTGAAGAAGCAGAAATCAAAAATGTTCTGAAAGATTCCGGATATCAGAAAGTTTCTCTTGACGGAACGACGATCCGCATGGACGAGGGATGTTCGCTGGATCTTGGTGCAGCCGGAAAAGGAATTGGCTGTGACTCGATTCTGGAATATCTGGAAACACAGAAGGATGTTTCTGCGGCGCTTATGAACCTTGGGGGAAGCAGTGTCATGACCTATGGAAGCAAACCGGATGGTTCTTCCTGGAACGTGGCAGTGACAGATCCCCGTGCTGAAAATGACGACGATTATCTTGGTGTGGTTGCTTTAAATGGCACAGAATTTCTTTCCACATCCGGAGATTATGAGAAATATTTTATCGAAGATGGTGTAAGGTATCACCACATTATGGATCCGTCCACCGGTTATCCGGCAAAAAGCGGAGTGACCGGAGTTACGGTAGTCTGCGACACAGGCCTTGAGGCAGACGCACTTTCCACCGCATGTTTTGTGCTGGGGGTGGAAAAAGGTGCCGAACTGTTGAAAACTTACGGTGCGGACGGACTCTTTGTGGATGAAGATCACCATGTGTATCTCACTGAGGGGATGAAAGAGCGGTTCAGCCTGCTTGCGGATTCCTACAGCGTGGAGGATATCATCGAATAAACGTAAGTTTCAAAGCAGTTTGACGGTATTTACGGTAGTAACCCCTGGAAAGGTTTCTATAAATATTTCATATTTTTAGGAGGAATAAGTAATGCATAAGTGGAATTTACTGAAAAAAACGGCTCCCTGCATCTTAAGTCTTGCAGTGGCAGCAACAAGTTTTCCTACAGCTGTAATGGCAACAGACCTGGACAGCAGCATTGTAGCAGACGAAACCGAGCAGAGCGATGAGGAAGAGATTGCTGAGGTTTCCGATTACGAGGCAGCTGCGGGAGAGGCTGCTGATGCAGAAGAAATTGCGGCAGAGGACCAGAGCGCTGATGAGATCACAGAGGAAAGCGCAGCAGAGAATACGGAGGAAGAAGCTTCCGGTGCAGACGAATTTACAGCAGCAGAAGATGAGACAGAGGCATTTGCGGATTCTGATGAACTTCAGGGAGAGTATCAGTATGTGTATGCAGGCCTGACCTGGGCAGAGTACTGGGCATCTGAAGGTGTGTATGCAGCAGGAGATACAACTTCTTCTGAGGAATTGGACGGCCATAAGGAACTTGACAAAGGTGCTTTTGATACGGTAACAAGAGCAACTACAAACCATGGACTTCACAGAGGAAGCTTCCAGACAGAGACAACTATCGTGGCAGAGGACGGAAGCAGATATCCGATCGCAACATGGGTGGATCAGAATACTATCAAGCTGACAGACGGAAAAACTGTAGGATTTAAAAAAGGAACCATTACAAAAGCAGACGGAACAACCGTAGATATGGATCATTATGAAGTATATGGCCTGAAATACGTTCCGGTTGCTGTAAGAACAGAAGATTATGCAGCATTTTGCCAGAAATACAACGTAGTTACCAATGATGGTGTACTGGAAGGTGGATATGGTGAGGTACAGCTGAGCGCCTATACAGCAACAGCAGCAGTAACAGCAGATACCAACGGTCTGAAATATGCAGTGAAAAACGGCGACAGCTTTACATTTGAGGCAAGAAAAACAGGAGCAGATTCCGGAATCAAGGATCAGGCTCAGAAAACAGCGACAAATGTAACACCGACTGTAAAAGATGCAAGCGGAAGCTACGGAGAATTCCTCCGTGTAGATATTACAGGAGGCGGATACGGAGATCTTGGAGCAAACATGCAGGCAGTACGTTGGGATTACTGTGGAGATGACGCTACAGGAACAAAGGTGCTGAGATCTTTCGGAACCAAGTTTGCGGCAGATAACTGGATGCATAAAGCCATGGGAATCCAGCTTGGACTTACCGATTCTTTAAGATGCCAGCTTCCGGAAGGAACAGACGGAACCGGATACTGGAGACTGACCGTATATGCACTTGGCTATGCAGACTACAGCTTTGTAGTACAGGCTACAGATGCAAATATTGTAAAACCAGCGGAAGATCCGGCAGACACAACAGCTCTTACAAAAGAGGTCGAAACAGCAAAAGCACTTGCGGAAAACGATTATACAAAAGAATCCTGGACAGCAATGCAGACAGAGCTTCAGGAGGCAGAGGAGCTTCTTGCAAGAGAAGACGCAACACAGGCAGAAGTTGACGAGGCACTTGAGCATCTTAAGGCAGCAGAAGCAGCTCTTGTAAAAGTGACAGTTGCTCTTGACAAAACATCTGCAACCATTTACACAGGAAAAACAGTTACTCTGAAGGCAGCTTCAAATGATACAGCTAAGACAGTAACATATACAACCAGCAACAAAGCAGTAGCAACAGTATCAAGCACAGGTGTTGTAAAAGGTGTGAAAGCCGGAACTGCAGTGATCACTGCAAACTGCGGAAACGCAACAGCAACCTGCAAAGTAACTGTAAAAGCTCCATCTGTAAAATTCGCAAAGAAATCTGCAGTTGTTTACAAAGGAAAAACAGCCACTGTAAAAGCAACACTGGCCGGAGTATCCTCTGTAACATATAAGAGCAGCAATACAAAGATCGCAACAGTAAACAGCAAGACAGGTACCGTAAAGGGAATCAAAGCCGGAACTGTAACGATCACAGCAACAAGCGGAAAACTGAAAGCAACCTACAAGCTGACAGTTAAGAACCCGACCTTTACACTTACAAAATCCTCTGCAACAATTGCAAAAGGAAAAACAACAACCATCAGATCCAAAGCAACACCAGTATCCACTGTTACATACACAAGCAGCAACAAGAAAGTTGCAACCGTAACAGGCAAAGGTGTTGTAAAAGGAATCAGCAAAGGTAAAGCAACCATCACAGTTAAATGCAACGGAATTACAAAGAAATTTGTGGTAACTGTTAAATAATACAACGGTTCATCAAAGAGTAGGAACCTCTGCCGCAGGTATACGGAAATATCTGCGGCAGAGGTCTGCTCATTTTCTGTGGCGGTTCGGAAAATGACCGGAAACGCCGTAAAGAGCATATACCTGACAGAAGCCGCACAAAAAGAGGGGAGAAAAAGAATTATGGAAAAAGATTTAAAAGACAAAAAGCCAGCTGAAAATGGCACACCCAAAGTACCCTGGCCAAAACTGATCCCTGCAGCTGCTGTCATTGCGGCACTTGTATTTTCAGGTATAAAAGCACAGGGCTCTGATGCAAATACGGAATCTGTCCAGAAAGCAGACACAACGGTCATGTCTGCTTCTGAACTGGAAAAATATCTCGGATATGAGGAGACTTCCGATTCAGTAGACAGCAGTACTGCAGCAAAAAAGAGCAGCACGTCCAAGAAAAGCACATCTAAGAAAAGTACGAAAAAAACAGCAGCAAAAAAGAGCTCAGGAAAAAGAACTGTATCAGAATCTGCAAAAAACAGTGGCGGTGCAGCCGGCCAGGGATCTACTCAGACACCGGTGGCAGATGTTCCGGCCAATGGATATAAAGACGGAGTTTACGAAGGAACCGGAACCGGATTCGGAGGAACCATTCGTGTGCGTGTAACAATCAGCGGAGGAAGGATCGCGGCGATCGATATTCTGGATGCATCCGGGGAGACTGCTTCTTATTTTGCATCTGCCCAGGGAGTGATCAGCAAAATGATTGCGGGAAATACACCAAATGTAGACGCAGTCAGCGGAGCAACCTATTCTTCCAACGGAATTATCCAGGCAGTCCAGAATGCATTATCCCAGGCAGCGGCAGATGGAAGCAGCCAGCAGGTCACCCCTGCACCTGTGGCAACCTCCACACCAACGCCAACAAAAGCCCCTTCAAAGAAACCAAAGCCAACCGCAAATCCAGATCCTGACAGCCCGAAAAAGTATCTGGATGGTACATACAAAGCATCCGCAAAAGGTTACAGCGGAGATGTAAAAGTGACTGTAACCATCAAGGATGGAATCATCACAGCGGTAAAACAGGAAAACTCAGATACTCCGATGTTTTTTGAAAAAGCGTGGAGTGTGCTGGAAGAGCAGATTGTGGGAACGAATTATGTAGACGATATTGATACCGTCAGCGGAGCAACCTACTCCTCCAACGGAATTCTGAATGCTGTGAAAAAGGCTCTGAAGTCTGCGCTTAATCCAGAATATGGAAAGAAAGTAACTCCAACTCCGACAAAGAAACCGACACCAAAGCCAACGGCAACACCGAAACCAACGGCAACGCCGAAGCCGACCGCAACTCCGGTTCCAACGGCAACACCGGAACCTACAACCGATCCGGATGACCCAAATGTAACACCGACTCCAGATCCGGAGAATCCTGATGTAACACCGGAGCCTACCGAAGATCCGGAACCGACCCCTGCAGGAATGTATAATGACGGAACTTATCAGGGCTCAGCTTTTGGATATGGTGGCAAAACAAGACTGACCGTAACCATCTCAGGAGGTCAGATTGTTGAGATTACACAGACGAATAATGATACTCCGGAATTCTTTAATGAGGCATGGAATACCATTTATCCGCAGATTATGGCAAACCAGACTGCAGATGGCATTGATACTGTCAGTGGTGCGACACTCTCATCCGAGGGCATTCTCGGAGCAGCGCAGAAAGCACTTGCACAGGCAAAAAAATAACCGAATTAACTGCAAAGCAGTTATTCGGTTATGAGCAAGTAGCGAATGCGGATTGCGAATATCTGCTTGACTATAACCAACACTCTTGATCTAAGTCAAAGTCCCCGGGAACTTCACAAAATCCAGGAAGTTCCCGGGGTTTTTATGTTCATGTATAAGGAGATATTCTACCTTTTTACCCTTATATCGACAAAAAAATAACAGATCAATACACAGAATAATAAAAAAAAAGACAGAATATATAAAAAGAAATTTGAATTACATCAATAATTAACGCAAAACATCCTGGAAAATACAGCCATAATTTTATTGCATACAACTATATTTTATGTTATGTTTGAATGTGTGTAATTAAAATTGTTATTTATGTGACAAACAACGCTGAAAGGAGAACAAACATGAGCAGTAAAATTACGATCATCGGAGCAGGAAGCGTAGGTGCAACCATCGCCTACACCTTATCACAGAAGAGCATTGCCTCAGAAATCGTCCTGATCGACATCAACAAACAGAAGGCAGAGGGCGAGGTCATGGACATTGACCAGGGAACCAGTTTCCGTGAACCGATCTCCATCGTGGCAGGAGATTATCCGGATGCAGCTGATTCTGATATTGTCATCATCACTTCCGGTATTGCCAGAAAGCCAGGACAGACACGTATCGAGCTGACACAGACTAATGTCAACATCATGAAAAGTATCACTCCGGAGATCGTAAAGGTGGCTCCTAAGGCGCTTTATATTATTGTAAGTAATCCATGTGACATTATGACGTATGCATTTGCAAAAATTTCCGGTCTTCCGGAGCGCCAGATCCTTGGTTCCGGAACTGCACTGGACACTGCCCGTCTCCGCTGCAGACTTTCCCAGCACTATGGCGTATCGGAGAAAAATATTCACGCCTATGTATTCGGAGAGCACGGAGATACCTCCTTTGTACCGTGGTCAAGAGCCTTTGTTGCAGGTGCGACCCTTGATGAATTTGACAAGATCGTTCATGAGGATCAGAAAGATCTGCCGCCACTTGACAGAGAGGAAGTTCTGGAGTATGTTCATACTTCAGGATCAACTGTTATTGCCAAGAAAGGTGCCACATTTTATGCGGTAGCCGTATCTGTCTGCAGACTTTGCTCGCTTCTTCTTGCAGCATCTGATACAATAGTCAGTGTATCAACCATGCTTCACGGAGAGTATGGCATTGAAGACGTATGTCTTAGCACTATGGCTTCCATCGGACCGAATGGTGTGAAACGAATTGTCCGCGTTCCTCTGACCGAGGAGGAGACAGAGAAGCTTCACGCAAGCGCCAATGCTCTGAAGGACGTGATCGCACAGATTGATCTTTGATAAATGTCAGAAGCTGTGTAAAGAGGGAAATGCAGCCTCAGGCAAATTTGAAACAACGGGAGAAAGATAAAAATGGATATTATTCAGGTAATTACCAGAGAATTGAACGTTGAGAAATGGCAGGTCGAGGCAGCAGTCAAACTGATCGACGAAGGCTGTACCATTCCTTTTATTTCCAGATACCGCAAAGAAGCAACCGGTACACTCAATGACGAACAGCTTCGTAACCTTAACGAAAGACTTGCCTATTTAAGAAACCTTGAGGACAAAAAAGCCCAGGTTCTCGGAAGCATCGAGGAACAGGGCAAGCTGACTCCGGAACTGAAGAAACAGATCGAGGCAGCGCAGACACTTGTAGTGGTAGAAGATCTTTACCGCCCATATCGGCCGAAACGCCGTACAAGAGCTATCATTGCCAGGGAAAAAGGCCTGGGACCGCTGGCGGATATCATTCTTCTTCAGATGACGAAGAAACCTCTTGAGGAAGAGGCGAAAGCATTTCTTTCAGAAGAGAAAGAAGTCAAAACTGTGGAAGAAGCCATCAGCGGTGCCAGGGATATCCTTGCGGAACATATTTCTGATGAGGCAGACTACCGTATCAGCATCCGTAAAAGAACCATGGATAAAGGAACGATCTGTTCCGTTGCGAGAGATGAGAAAGAGCAGTCCGTATACGAGATGTATTATGATTTCGAGGAGCCGGTGAAGAAGCTTGCCGGCCATCGTGTCCTTGCCCTGAACCGTGGTGAGAAAGAGAAATTCCTCACTGTAAAGATCCTTGCACCTGAGGAAGAGATCATCCGCTATCTGGAGAAACAGGTGATCGTCCGCGACAATCCCAATACCACACCGGTGCTGAAAGAAGCCATTGAGGACAGCTACAAACGTCTCATCGGACCGGCCATTGAGCGTGAAATCCGAAGTGCCCTTACAGAGGCAGCAGAAGATGGTGCTATCCATGTCTTTGGCAAAAACCTGGAGCAGCTTCTCATGCAGCCTCCAATTGCGGGGCAGGTAGTTCTTGGATGGGACCCGGCGTTCCGTACGGGATGTAAGCTTGCAGTGGTAGATCCAACCGGAAAAGTTCTGGATACTACAGTGATCTATCCAACAGCGCCTACCAACGAGAACAAGATCCGTGCAGCCAAGGAAACCCTCAAAAAACTCATCAGCAAATATCACGTGACCCTGATTTCCGTAGGAAACGGAACCGCATCCAGAGAGTCCGAGCAGATCATCGTGGAACTTCTTAAGGAAATCCCGGAAAAAGTTCAGTATGTGATCACCAACGAGGCAGGAGCTTCCGTATATTCTGCAAGCAAGCTTGCAACAGAAGAGTTCCCGAATTTCGATGTGGGACAGAGAAGTGCCGCATCCATCGCAAGACGTGTTCAGGACCCGCTGGCAGAGCTTGTAAAGATCGACCCGAAATCCATCGGTGTGGGCCAGTATCAGCATGACATGAACCAGAAGAAGCTTGGCGAAGCATTGAACGGCGTTGTAGAAGACTGTGTTAATAAAGTCGGCGTGGATCTGAATACCGCATCCGCATCCCTTTTGGAATACATTTCCGGAATCAGCAAAACCATCGCAAAAAATATCGTCACTTACCGTGAAGAAAACGGCCGTTTCCAGACAAGAAGAGAACTTCTGAAAGTTGCCAAGCTGGGACCGAAAGCTTTTGAGCAGTGTGCAGGTTTCACACGGATCACAGGGGGCAAAAATCCTCTGGATGCAACCAGTGTCCATCCGGAGAGCTACGACGCAGCCAAAAAACTCCTGGAAAAACTTGGCTACACACCGGAAGATGTGGCAGAGCGTAAACTTACTGGCATTTCCAGACAGATCCGCGATTACGGAAAACTGGCAAAAGAGTTGGAGATCGGTGAGCCGACTCTTCGTGATATCGTAAAAGAGCTGGAAAAACCGGCCAGAGATCCACGAGATGAGATGCCGAAACCGATCCTCCGTACCGATGTCCTGGATATGAAAGACCTGAAAGAGGGTATGGTACTGAAGGGAACTGTCCGCAATGTTATTGACTTCGGTGCTTTTGTAGATATCGGAGTTCATCAGGACGGTCTGGTCCATATTTCCGAGATGAGTGAGAAATTTATCAAACATCCGCTGGAAGCAGTCAGCGTGGGAGATATTGTGGATGTCCGTGTTCTTGGCGTGGATCTGAAGAAGAAGCGTATCAGTCTTTCCATGAAGGGAATTAATAAATAAAAAGAAACATTCAGTAAGGCGCAGCGGGCAGGAATGCTTCGCATTGCATTACGAGACAAAATATAACAGAATTGCGATACAGATGCAGCAGTGGTTTATACCCTATACTTTATGGAACCGGAGAAATCGGTTTTACAGGGAAAAACCGCTGCTGTATTATTATATTACCAGATGCGGATTATAGAGAAGATTTATATCAGGATAAACAATGAAGAGATGATGAGAACGTGATGCACCCTAAAAACCATATTTTGATCCGTACATATTGAGTGATCGATCAGACAGGAGGGATTTTATTTGGACAGTACTGTACAGACTGTGCAGGAGGTAGGAAGTCAGGTAAGCCAGTATAAGCAGATGTTTGAGAATTATCTTCCGGACATCACAAAATTTGGAATCAAGGTTGTCCTGGCTATCGTTGCTTTTTGGGTAGGAAGCACGGTGATCAAATGGATCGTAAAGTTTGTCAGAAAATCTCTGACAAAATCCAGACTGGATACAGGAGTGGCACAGTTCATGTCATCTCTGGTCAAGATCGTGCTTTACATACTTCTGCTCTTTAACATATCCATAAGCTTTGGCGTAAAGGAATCATCCCTGGCAGCACTTCTTGGAACTGCCGGTGTTACTTTGGGTCTTGCACTGCAGGGCGGACTTTCCAACCTGGCCGGAGGAATGATGCTTCTTCTGTTCAAGCCTTTCCAGGTGGGAGACTACATCATCGTCAACGGACAGGATGGAAGTGAGGGAACCGTATCCAAGATCGAGATCTGTTACACAACGCTTTTATCCATCGATAATAAGCACATCGTAATCCCCAACGGTACGCTTTCCAATACGACCATTACCAATGTAACAGCCAGAGACCAGCGAAGACTGGAGATCAAGGTAGGAATTTCCTACAATGCAGATATCCAGAAAGCCAAGGAAATCCTGGAAGACATCCTCACCGATGATCCGGACACCAGAGAGGACGAAGAGATGGTAGTATTCGTAGACGAACTGGCAGAAAGCTCCGTGATCATGGGCTTTCGTGTCTGGGTAGACACCGACCGCTACTGGGATACCAGATGGAGACTCAACCAGCGGATTAAGGAAGATTTTGATTATTACGGAATTGAGATTCCTTATAATCAGCTGGATGTGCATCTGCATAAATAAGAACGAAATTATTTTTGAAGAAAAAGCTCTTTTATATGGTAGGAAAACTGCTGTATGAAGGGGCTTTTTGTGGCTTGTATTGCGGACTTTTTTGTGTGAAAATAGAATATAAGAAAAAACAGGGGGATGGCAAATATTATGAAGATTATTAATTTTGGTTCTTTAAATATTGATAAAGTCTGCAGTGTGGAAGAGTTTGTTCAACCAGGAGAAACCATTATGGCAACGGGATACAGTGTCAATGCCGGCGGAAAAGGACTGAACCAGTCAGTAGCAGCTGCCCGTGCGGGCGCGCAGGTACTGCATGCGGGAGCTGTTGGCAGTGACGGACTTTTTCTGAAAGAAATCCTTGCAGATGCTGGTGCGGATGTTTCCTGTCTGCGGGTCATGGATACAGAAAGCGGCTGTGCTTTTATTGAAGTAAACAGTAAGGGACAGAACCGTATTATTGTCAGTGCGGGAACAAACCGTATGTATACAGAAGAATATATCAAAAATGTGCTGGAAAAGGCAGAAGCCGGAGATTTTGTGCTTTTGCAGAATGAGATCAATATGGTTGGGGAAATTATCCGACTCAGTCATGAAAAAGGCTGCAGAGTTGTTTTTAATGCATCGCCGATTCCCGGGAAGCCGGAGGAACTTCCTCTGGAACTGGTGGATATCTTTATGGTAAATGAACTGGAGGCAGCAGCTCTGGCAGGGACTTCCACAGAAGGGGATTTCCGGGATATTCTGAAAGCACTTCAAAAGAAGTATCCAAAGGCAGCCATTGTTATGACACTTGGAAAAGAAGGGGTTTTCTACGGATATAAAGAAGAATTTTATTCCCATCCGATATTTAAAGTAAATGCTGTAGATACAACTGCGGCAGGAGACACTTTTTGCGGATATTTCCTGGCAGCACTCTGTGCGGAAAAATCAGTGGAAACAGCGTTGAGAGAAGCATCGGCAGCTTCCGCGATGGCAGTTTCGGCCAAAGGTGCGGCACCTTCCATTCCGGTACACAGTGCGGTGGAAGAATGGCTTTGTGGCAGATCATAGCAGCAGTTTTTATTGACAAACCAGTGCCACAATGCCATAATACCCCACAGAGATAGTATTTGGACTCAAAACTATACTCTGGCTGAAATCACTGGAATCTTATATAAATAACCAGCCGGAACCCGGGAAACGGGAACGGACGGATATATGAAAATTATAAAAGATACGAGCCTGTATCGATGATAACGAAGGTGTTACAACAGTTATGGAATTTTGAGAAACTGTTGAAGATCATGCTTTTCGTGTACAAAAAACAGGACTCAATATACAGGGAATCAATCAGAAGCGTTTCAGGGTCGAAGTGTACCCTGGAGCGCCTTTTTTGTGTCACAGAAAATCATTCCCTGCAGGAAAGGACTTATATAAGATGACAATAGAGATGTTAAAAGGAAAGATCCACAGAGCAACCGTTGTCCAGGCGGAACTGGATTATGTGGGAAGTATCACTGTGGATGAAGAATTGCTGGAAGCTGCCGGAATACTGGAATATGAAAAAGTTCAGATCGTAGATGTGAACAACGGCAGCCGTTTCGAGACATACACCATCTGCGGAGAACGCGGAAGCGGTATGATCTGCCTGAACGGAGCAGCAGCAAGATGCGTAAGCACCGGTGACAAGATCATCATCATGGCTTATGCAGGGTACGATCCGGAGGAAGCACGTACCCACAAGCCTGCAGTTGTATTTGTAGATGAAGAGAATAAGATCAGCAGAGTGACCAATTATGAAAAACACGGACTGCTGAAAGATATGGCCTGACAGAATTTTGTAACAGAAGAAATCAAGACACATACAGAAGTAAGACGAAGGTGAATTCAGAAAAGAGGCTATCTCGAAATCTATAAGGAAAACCGGTTCAGAACCGAGAAAGAGGAGAGAACAATGCAGGTAACAAAAACAGTAGAAGAAACAAGAAAACAGATTAAAGCGTGGAAAAAAGAAGGAAAAACAGTAGGTCTTGTGCCAACCATGGGATTTCTCCATGAAGGACATGCAAGCCTGATCAGAAAGTGCAGAGAGCAGAACGATATCGTAGTAGTATCGGATTTTGTCAATCCAACACAGTTTGGACCGACGGAAGATCTGGAAGCCTATCCGAGAGACTTTGAGCGTGACAGCAAACTCTGCGAAAGCCTGGGAGCAGACCTGATCTTCTGCCCGGAACCTTCCGAGATGTATCACGATCCCCACGCATTTGTAAGCATAGACACCCTGTCTGAAACACTCTGTGGAAAAACACGCCCGATCCATTTCAAAGGTGTATGCACGGTTGTGACCAAACTGTTCCACATTGTGGCACCGGACAGAGCATATTTCGGACAAAAAGACGCGCAGCAGCTGGCGATCATCCGCAAGATGGTGCGTGACTTAAACTTCGACATTGAGATCGTAGGTTGCCCGATCATCCGTGAGGAGGACGGACTTGCAAAATCCTCCAGAAATACATATTTAAGCCAGGAGGAAAGAAAAGCAGCACTCTGCCTGTCAAAAGCAGTAAAACTGGGACAGGAAACCATTCACACAGGAATCGCCGCAGAAGAACTTCTGGGAAAAATGAGAGCAGTAATCGAAGCAGAGCCTCTTGCAAAAATTGATTACGTTTCCATGGTAGACGCACTTACCATGCAGCCGGTTGAAAAAGCAGACCGGGATGTTCTCGTAGCAATGGCTGTTTACATCGGAAAAACAAGACTGATCGATAACTTCAGCTACGAGGTATAATATATGGAAAAAATCTTAAAAAAAATCGGAACCATCAGCAGCTTTGCATCCAGATATATAGGGATCATTATCATCGTTTTCTCCTGCCTGGCATTTTTCTGGCGGGATGGATTTGCCTGGATGACGAATTATACGTCGGTATTTCTGGGCGTGATCATGTTTGGAATGGGACTTACAATACGGATGGAAGACTTCCGGGCTATTTTTTCCAGACCCAAGGAAGTGGTGATCGGTGCGGTGGCTCAGTATACCATTATGCCGGTGATCGCCTGGCTGCTGTGCAAAGTGATGAACCTTCCGGCAGATCTGGCCCTGGGAGTGATCCTGGTAGGTTGCTGCCCGGGAGGAACGGCCAGCAACGTAATTACTTATATCGCAGGAGGAGATGTGGCACTTTCTGTGGGAATGACCATTGTTTCCACACTGGCAGCGCCACTGATGACGCCGTTTCTTGTGTATGTTCTGGCAGGCGCCTGGGTAGAAGTCTCTTTCTGGGCGATGGTACTTTCTGTGGTAAAAGTAATTCTGGTCCCGGTCCTTCTGGGAGTCTTTCTCCGAAGTCTTGCGGGAGAACATGTGGATAAGGTATCGGATGTTATGCCGCTGGTATCGGTTGTGGCTATTGTCATGATCATTGGAGGGATCGTGGCAGTAAATGCAGAAAAGATCGTAAGCTGCGGAGTTCTGGTCCTGGGAGTTGTGGCTATCCACAATTTCTGCGGTATGATGCTGGGGCTTCTTGCTGCAAAAATCTTCCATGTGGAGTATGCAAGGACAACTGCCATAGCCATCGAAGTGGGCATGCAGAACAGCGGCCTGGCAGTTTCTCTGGCAGCAGCCAATTTTGCGGCCAATCCGCTGGCTACACTACCGGGAGCGATCTTCAGCGTATGGCATAACATTGCAGGTTCCATTTTTGCAGGAATCCGCCGTGCAGGGGCAGAAAACCTTGCAGAGATTGACCGGATCAGGGAAATCGACTGCTGTAATTGCGAAAAGCAATAAGCAGTGAATGCGGATTGCGGATATCCTCCTGACGGGGAACAGCAAAGCTGTGGAAGAATGTCTGTAAAGAAAGATCGGGGGGAGTTTGAGAGATAAAATGGCAGATTATGTCGAAAGAAAAAGTCATAAAATGCAGAATTGTGGTTTACAAATTTTAGCCGGTATACTATAATAACCACATGGACGAACAAACGTCCCCAACATATGAAAACCGGGGGGCCCGCTGAAGCGAGCTGAGAGTAGACTGTAAATGTCTTGACCCATAACCTGATTTGGATAATGCCAACGTAGGGACATATGCACGAAGGATTCTTAAAGACACAGAAGATCAGAGAGTACAGAAGAGATCAGAAGTACAGAAGATTTTCATTAAGTACGTAAGATTAAGAGCCGGTTGCCGTGATGCGTATGCGTTGCAGCAGCCGGTTTTTTGTTGTATAAACACAAAGAATTTATGGAAGGAGATTTTTTTTACATGAGAAATTACAGTACACAGATGGAGGCAGCCCGTAAAGGCATCATCACACCTGAGCTTGAGATCGTAGCTAAGAAGGAACGCATGACAACAGAGGAACTGCTTCCGCTGGTAGCCTCCGGTAAGGTGGCGATCTGTGCAAATAAAAATCACAAATGTATCGATCCGGAGGGCGTAGGTTCCATGCTCCGCACCAAGATCAATGTAAACCTTGGTGTATCCAGAGACTGCAAGGACTACGATGTAGAGATGCAGAAAGTAATGGAAGCTGTAAACATGGGCGCCCATGCTATCATGGATCTTTCTTCCCACGGAAATACCATTCCGTTCCGACGCAAGCTGACATCCGAGTGTCCGGCAATGATCGGAACCGTTCCGGTTTATGATTCCGTTATCCACTATCAGAGAGATCTTGATACGCTGACAGCTAAAGATTTTATTGATGTAGTAAGACTCCATGCACAGGATGGTGTTGATTTCGTAACTCTTCACTGCGGAATCACAAGAAAGACGATCGATCAGATCCGTAACCATAAGAGAAAAATGAATATCGTTTCCAGAGGAGGTTCCCTTGTATTTGCATGGATGTGCATGACCGGTGAGGAGAATCCGTTCTACGAATACTATGACGAGATCCTGGATATCTGCCGTGAGTACGATGTGACGATTTCTCTTGGAGATGCCTGCCGTCCGGGATGTCTTGCGGATGCTACAGATGTATGCCAGATCGAGGAACTTGTACGTCTTGGTGAGCTGACCAAACGTGCCTGGGAAAAAGATGTCCAGGTTATGGTTGAGGGACCGGGACATGTGCCGCTCGATCAGGTTGAGGCTAATATGAAAGTGCAGCAGTCTATCTGTCAGGGTGCACCGTTCTATGTATTAGGACCGATCGTAACAGATGTTGCACCGGGATATGATCACATCACATCTGCAATTGGCGGCGCGGTAGCTGCCATGTCCGGAGCCGCATTCCTCTGCTATGTGACACCGGCAGAGCATCTTGCACTTCCGAACCTTGAGGATGTAAAACAGGGAATCATGGCCTCCAAGATCGCTGCTCATGCGGCAGATATTGCCAAGGGTGTCCGTGGGGCCCGTGAGATCGATGACAAGATGGCAGATGCCAGAAGAAAGCTCGACTGGGAGGCACAGTGGGAATGCGCCATGGATCCGGAAACAGCGAAACGTATCTGGAACGAACGTAAGCCGGAACATGAAGATACCTGCTCCATGTGTGGTAAATTCTGTGCAGTACGAAGCATGAACAAGGCACTTGCAGGAGAGCATATCGATATTCTGTAAAAAAATGGAATGCAGATAAGCATGCAGCACAGTATAACTGTTTTCGGGATATTCAGCAGCCAGCCGGAACATTGATGAGATATATTATTTCGCAGCAGCATAATATAGAAGAAACTGGAATGTCAGAGCCGTCCATGTTTGTGGTAAAATATCACAACAGGGCGGCTCTTTTTCCATGCAAAATGTCGCCCACATGACGAAAAAAGTACATACTACATATGCAAAGTGCTCAATAATCCATGCAGAAGGATTGGATAATCCATGTATTTTTTGTGTCCAAATTGTTAAAATAGCATCATCAAATAACGGAGAACGTCAAAATAAAGGAGGACGAAACATGAAAAGAAAGATGCTCAGCGTTCTGCTCTGTGCAGCGATGATGGGAACAACACTGGCAGGTGCAACAAGCGTACTTGCAGCTGACGACAAAGATTCCGACAGCAAATGGGAGTACAAGGAAGCTACTCTTACGTTCCTGTTCGATTCTGATACACCAAGTGCCGGATATCAGGCAGTATTTGATCTTTGTGAGAAAGAGACAGGTATCCATATTGAGACAGAGCTTCGTTCCGGCGGTGGAGACGGTGATAATCAGGTTAAGACAAGACTTGCATCCGGTGAGATGACAGATCTCTGCGGATATAACTCAGGCGCTAAATTAAATGAACTTGATCCGGAGAATAATTTTATTGATATCTCCGGTGAAGAGTGGGCAAGCCGTCTGGATGATACGTTTAAATCTGCAGTAAGTGCCGGATCGGATACTGCAGTGTATGGTGTACCGCTTGCAGCTACGAGCTTTGGAGGTATTTTTTACAACAAAGATATCTATGAGAAATATGATCTCGAGGTTCCGGACACATGGGAAGATTTCCTTAAAAACTGTGATACACTGAAAGATGCTGGTGAGACAGCAGTGATCGGATCTCTTGGAGATTCCTGGACAATTCAGGTTCCATACCTTGGAGATCACTACAATGTACTTGCAGCAGAACCGGATTTCGCAGAAAAGTTCCAGGCAGGAGAGACTAAATATGCTACAACAGAGGCTGGTCTTAAGAGCTTCCAGAAAATCGCTGATCTTCAGCCATACTTCAACGAGGACTACACAGCTACTACATACGCAGATGCATGTGATAAACTTGTAAATGGCGAGGGTGCTCACTGGTTCATTCTTTCCTCGGCACTTTCCAGTATCTACGAACTCTACGGAGATGATGTAAATAAGATCGGTGTTATGGGTATTCCGGGAGATGACGCTGATAACCATGGCCTTACAGTTTGGGAACCATCTGCAATTTACGGAAATGCTAACAGTGACAAGAAAGATGATATCTTAAGATTTATGGAGTTCTACACATCTGATGAAGCACTTGATGCATTTACATCCGCACAGAAACCTGATGGTCCATACGCTATTAAGGGATATGAGCTTCCTGAAGACGCATATGACGGAGTTAAAGAGGCTCAGGAGAAATACTTCGACACAGGAAAAACAAATGTTGCAATGGAGTTCCAGACAGCTGTAAAGGGAACAAACTGTGAGTATATCTGCTCTGAGGTTGCAACAGGACAGTCTACAGCAGAGGAAGCTGCAAAGGCTTACGATGAGGACTGCAAGAAACAGGCAACACAGCTTGGACTTGACTGGAAATAAGTAAATGTATGTCGGCCGTCTGTGTTTCAGGCGGCCGGCTTTAATGTCAGCCAGACATCTGGAAATCGGAAAGGAAATGAAGCATGAACAAAAAGAAAATATACAGTTTATGGTTTCTTCTTCCGGCAGTACTGATTTTTGTGATCTTCTTCATCATCCCGATGGTGACATCACTGTTTTTCAGCTTAACTGTATGGGATCTGAAATCATTTACATTCTGCGGCCTTGATAACTATAAAACATTCTTCAGTGAAAACTCCTTAAGTATATCTGTAAAAAATACGTTGATCTATGCAGTCCTTACAAGTGGACTGAAAGTAATCATTGCATTCTTTATCGCATTGTTCCTGACAAGTAAGATCAAGACAAAAGATTTCTTAAGATCTCTTGTGTTTTTCCCAAACCTTGTCAGTGCAGTAGCAATCGGTATTATTTTTAAGGCACTGATGCATCCGAGCAAGGGACTTTTCAACACAGTTCTTGCAGCTATTGGAATTTCCGGACCGAACTGGCTGGGTGATACACATCTTGCCCTGTTTTCCGTAATTGCGGTTGATGTATGGAAAGGTGTCAGTGTTTCCACAGTAATCTTTATTGCCGGTATCACATCTATTGATTCCAGCTATTATGAAGCTGCTTCTATCGACGGTGCAACCCGTTGGCAGACTATTCGAAACATCGTAATGCCACTGGTTCGTTCTTCAACAAATACCATTATCACACTTTCCCTGATCGGCGGACTTCGCTGCTTTGACCTGATCTGGGCTATGACAAAGGGGGGTCCTGGATTTGTAACAGACGTACTTGCATCCGTTGTTTACAAACAGTACGCAGCAGGATTCTTCGGTCTGTCTACAGCAGGAAACGTTATCATGTTTGCGGTAATTGCGATCATCGCATTCCCGCTTCAGAAATTCCTTAACAGCAGGGAGGTGTACAACTAAAATGAAAAAACAGAAAAGACTTACCCTATTAGGAGACATCCTTGGATGTGTTTTCGGTATTCTCATTTTTGCAGTACCGTTTCTCTTCATGCTGATCAATGCACTGAAGGACAGAAAAGAAGCAAACCTTCTGAGACTTTCCCTTCCGACTGAGTGGATGTGGAGCAACTTCAAAGAAGTATTTTCCGCAAATAATTATCAGATCATCACAGCATTTAAGAACAGTATTATCCTTACGATAGGATCCCTGATCGTGCTTATCATTGTAGGATCCATGGCAGGCTATGTTCTTCAGAGAAGATCTGACAGACCTGTAAAGATCGTGGATACACTTGTTATGACAGGTCTTATGATTCCTCCTGCAATCCTTCCTACAATCTGGATTATGCAGGGACTTCACATTTACAAAACCATGTTTGGTATGATCATGGTTGAGACAGCACTTCAGATTCCGTTTACCATCATGCTTTACAAAGGTTTTATGAATACAATTCCTGTAGAGCTTGAGGAGGCAGGATACATCGACGGATGTACAAGAAGCAATCTGTTTGTAAAGATTATTTTCCCTCTTCTGAAACCGGTTACATCCACAATTATCATCCTGAATGCGGTAGCGATTTTCAATGATTTTACTAACCCGCTGTACTTCCTTCCGGGAAATGATAATGTAACAGTTCAGCTTACTCTTTATAACTTTATGGGCAGATATTCCAGTTCTTACAACCTGCTGTTTGCAGATGTACTGATAATCACTATCCCGATGCTGATCCTCTTCCTGTTTTTCAACAAGAAGATCGTAGACGGTATGGTAGCCGGAGCTGTCAAAGGCTGATGCCAAATATGCAAAATCGGATTTGTGTGGTATTATCATAATTGAATCAACTGCGAAGCAGTTATTCGGTTATGATAAGCAAGCAGTGAATAAGGATGGTTTTATCCACCTGACATGCCATGCAGATAAAAGAAAACAGATACTCTGCTGTGACGGCAGGGTATCTGTTTGGGCAAATAAAAATATATGAGGTGTGTTTATGAAATTTCGCACAAAACTGATTTTGTTTTTTTCCATTGTAATATTTTTTATATCGGCAATCCTGGGTATAGTCTGCTATAACTATAATTCAAAAAGGCTATCTGAAAAAGCGGCTCAAAGCCTGAAATTCTATTCCAGGCAGACAGCTGCTAATGTTGATTTTACAGTAGATTCCATGAAGCATGTGACAGATTATATCCTGTCAGAACAGGATATGCTCTATGCAATGAAAACATTGCCGAAATATTATGAAAAAGGCAATTACGGATTTGGGAAAACGATAAAACATAATGATCTTCTGGATACCTTAAATACAGGACTTGCCATGTACTATATCGACAGTAATTTTTACAGGGTGATCATTTTTAATGAGTTCGGAGATGTGGCATCCAGTACAAATAACGGTTCCAAGCTTACCAATAAGGCAAGGAATACATCCGACATCAAATGGCTGGATTCAGCAGCCAGAATGCATGGTAAACCGATTCTGATAGCACCACATATGGATGGCTGGGGAATCAGGGAAAGCGAGGAAGTTTTTTCCCTGGCAAGAAAAGTTCAGGGTGGAGATTTCGGATATATTGAAGTTCAGTATGCTACGGATGAACTGAAGGATATATTTGAGATTCCGGATTCCGATATTAAAGTTGTGGCATTTCTTCCGGGAGGAGAAATCCTGTATCAGTCCGAGGGCCTGACCGGTGATCTGGTAAGCTATATAAAAAAACATCCGGAAGTAACAAAAATGGATTCTATTACCGTTTCTTCAGACACAAGCATGTGGGCATCAGAGATATCCGATAATTATGGGATTCGTGTGGTTGCCCTGGAGGAAAAAACAGGGATCATTGCGGGGATGAAAGAGGCTGTGATGATCGCTCTGGGAATGGCTATAGGCTGCTTTGTGATTTCAATGGGAGTGGTAATCTTTATTGCCAGCAAGCTTTCCAGGCCGTTGACTGTGTTAAAGGATCAGATGGAAAATACAGGAATCGAGAATATGGATGCAGAGCTTGTGGTACCGAATACAGATGATGAGGTTCAGGCAGTAGGAATCGCATACCAGAATCTGATGCACAGACTGAACGAATCCATTGTAAAAGAAAGACGAATGTCATTGCTTCAGCTTCAGGCACAGTTCGATACCCTGCAGGCGCAGGTCAATCCACATTTTCTTTACAATGTGCTCAATGTGATATCAAGCAGAGGCATTATGGACGGTGATGAGGAAATCTGCGAGATCTGCGGCTGTCTGGCAGCTATGCTCAGGTATTCCACGAACACAAAGGAGAGATATGCAACAGTAGAAAAGGAGCTGGAGTATCTTGAACGTTATATTTTTCTGCTGAAATCCAGATATGAACATCGGTTGGAAGTGGAAGTGGATTGTGAGGAATCCGTAAAACAGGAGCAGCTTCCCAAAATTGTGCTGCAGCAGCTGGTAGAGAACAGCATACAGCACGGATATAATAACAGCAAAAATATCATGAAAATTTACGTACATGGCTGGAGAGATGAAACAGGCTGGTACTTTGAAGTCCGGGATAACGGACAGGGGACCACGGAAGAAGTGCGTGAAGAGTTAAACGAAAAAATGAGAAAAATCCGGGAAAAGATCATGTCCAGAGGAAGCAGTATAGAGTTTGAAATCGGAGGTATGGGGCTGGCGAATACCTATGCAAGAATGTTCCTTGTGTACAATGGAAAAGCAGTATTCCGGATACGAAACCTTGAAGAGGGATTAAGTGTCATCATAGGGGTATCGGAAAAGGAGGATGAAGCCGATGTATCAGGTGATGGTTGTTGATGATGAGCCGATGGCAGCCAGTCTGATCGTCAACATTATAAAACGAAAATACAGTAATTTTGATATCATGGGAACTGCCTATGACGGTGAGGAAGCACTGGAACTGATGGAGAAAAAAGGAGAACCGGATGTTCTGATCACAGATATCCAGATGCCGGTGATGAATGGATTGAAGCTTGTAGAAGAGACAAAGAAACGTTATCCGGAAGTGCTCAGTGTGATAGTCAGCGGATATCAGGAATTTGAATATGCGAAGCAGGCTATCGCATTTGGGGTGTGTGATTATATCCTGAAACCGATCGTGCCGTCAGAGTTTGCCAAGCTGATCACAAAGATTGAAGAGAAGCTGAGACAGAAATATTATAAGGAACGGAACGTTCTTATGCACAGGATGGTAAATGAGCTTCCTGTAGATGAAAAAGCTCTCAGAAGATACTTTCAGTTGGAAAATTATTACGGGGCGATCGTCAGGCTGAACGGACTTCCAAGCCGCTATGGGGAGCGGGGAAAAAAGGAGATTTTTTCAGATATCAATGAGATGATGTTAGCATATGGCCGTGATACCCAGGAGACGCTTTATCTCTGCCCGGGCATGCTTGTCAGCGATGAAGATTATGAACAGATGATCCTCCACCGTATTGAAAAAGAACAGCCGGAAGCGGCTTATGTGACTACTATTATCCGAAGAAAATCAGTTCCGGCAGGACAGATCGGAGAGATGGTTCGTGAACTTTACCGGGCATTGGATGCTTCCATTATTCTGGGAAAGAGCCAGACTATTATTATAGAGGATGCCGGAAATTTTCAGACACCCGGATCATCCGGACGGGATTATGAATATCTGGAGGAGCTGGAATATCTGGCAGAAAAACAGAAGTATGACCGGCTTCAGAAGGGCACGGAAACGCTGATCCGTAAGTGGGTAAAAGAAGAACATACTCAGCTCTGGATCGAAGGGCGTGTACGGCAGATCAGTTATTTGCTTCAGCGTTACAGTGCAGGAAACAGGGATTACCGGGAAGCAGAATTTCTTATGGATGACATTTTTTCCGGTGCAGAGAATGTGGATCAGCTTTGCTGCGGAATTTCAGATATTTTCTTCAAGGATGTCCGTGAGGAAAGTGATCCTGCACAGAAAGCAGACACAGAAGAATATTTTGACAGTGTAAAAGAATACATACGTAAGCATATGGCAGAACAGCTGTCACTTCATAGTGTAAGCAAAGCGGTAGGCGTTTCACAGACTTATTTAAGCAGACTTTTCCGTAAATATGAGGATGCGTCATTTAATACGTATCTGACTGCACTTCGAATGGAAAAAGCCAAGAAGCTTCTTCTTCGGGAAGATAAGATGTATGTGAAGGATGTTGCGGAAAAAGTCGGGTATAAGGATCAGTTTTATTTCAGCCGTATTTTTTATTCCTATACAGGAGTGCGGCCGTCAGAATATGTTGAGAAATAAAAAAGTTGGGATGATATAACAAAAATAATATAAAACCAAAATGGAGGGTTAAGGTATGCTGTATCATAATGGGGAAAAACTTACAAAAGAGAAATTTCAGAATCCGGGCAGCGAGTACAGGGCAGCACCGTTCTGGGCCTGGAACTGCCGCATGACAAAAGCAGAGATCGACAACACTCTGGATGCGCTGAAGGCTATGGGAATGGGAGGAGGACATATCCACTGTCGTACAGGAATGGACAATCCGTACATGGGTGAGGAATTCCTGGAGTTGGTAAAATATTCCTGGAAAAAAAGCCTGGAAAAAGACATGCTCACATGGCTTTATGATGAGGATCGCTGGCCGTCAGGTGCAGGTGGCGGACTGGTCACAAGAGACCATAAATACAGAATCAGATTTCTGCTTTTCACACCGGAATGTCAGGATGGAAAAGAAATCGGGAACAGTGATCTCAGGTCATCTGGACAGGCTGTCCGAAGCAATGAGAGGACTTTTCTGGGAAGATATCAGGTGCACTTGGAGAACGGTTATCTGACAGAGTATGAGAAGATCAGTGAGGATCAGGAGCTGAAAGAGGGATTTCAGGAATGGTTTGCTTATCTTGAGGTATCCGGCGATAATCCATGGTTCAATAACGAAGCCTATCTGAATACCCTTGATAAAGAGGCTGTAAAGCGTTTCGTTGAGGTAACACACGAGAAATATTATGAAAATCTGGGACAGGAGTTTGGGAAAACGATTCCCGCGATCTTCACAGATGAGCCACAGTTTTCCCATAAACAGTGCCTGGATTTTGCAGATGAGAGGATGGATGTGACCATTCCTTACACCGATGATCTGGAGGATACTTTCAAGGCTGCATATGGACACAGCCTTCTTGAACATCTTCCGGAGCTGTTCTGGGAGCTTCCAGGAGAGGATGTTTCCAGAATCCGTTATGAGTATCATGACCATATCGCAGAGCGTTTTGCAGATGCTTTTGCAGATACTATTGGAAGCTGGTGCAGGAAGCATGGGATCGCACTGACAGGCCATATGATGGAAGAGCCTACTCTGGAAACACAGACAGCAGCACTTGGTGAGGCAATGCGTTCTTATCGTTCTTTCGAAATTCCGGGAATTGATATGCTCTGTGACAGAAGAGAACTTTCCACTGCGAAGCAGGCAGAGAGTGCAGTGCATCAGTTCGGAAGAGAAGGTATGACAAGTGAGCTTTACGGCGTTACAAACTGGGATTTTGATTTCCGGGGACATAAGCTTCAGGGCGACTGGCAGGCTGCTCTTGGTGTAACTGTCCGTGTACCTCATCTGACCTGGACTTCCATGGCCGGCGAGGCGAAACGTGATTATCCGGCTTCTATCAGCTATCAGTCACCGTGGTATAAAGAATATCCGCTTGTAGAGAATTATTTTGCAAGAGTAAATACAGCACTGACAAGAGGTGTGCCACATGTGAAGCTGGCTGTGATCCATCCGGTAGAGTCCTACTGGCTTTTCTGGGGTCCGAAGGAGCAGACAGCACCGATCCGTGAGGAGATGGATGAGAACTTTATCCATATGATCGAGTGGCTGCTTTACGGTACCGTTGATTTTGATTTTATTTCTGAATCATTGCTTCCGGACCTGAATATGGGACAGGAAGAGGAAAAACTTCTGAAGGTCGGAGCAATGAAATACGATACTGTTCTTGTACCAAACTGCCTGACACTTCGAAACTCTACTTTGGAGATTCTTGAGAAGTTCAAAGAACGAGGCGGTCGTGTGATCTTCGCAGGCCAGCTTCCGAAATATGCAGATGCCTATCCGTCAGACAGAGGTGCGAAGCTGGCAGATAAGTGTGAGACTGTGGCATTCAGCAAGTACCGTCTGCTGGAAGCTGTGAAAGGTGCAAGAGATATCGAGGTACTTGAGGATGATGGTAAACCTTCCACAAACCTGATCTACCAGATGCGAGAAGAGGGAGAAAACCGCTGGCTGTTCCTGTGCCATGTAAACCGCACAGAGAAGATTTCCGATGCCTGTATCGTGATCAATGAACTGCAGGAGCGTAAGAAAAATCAGGATCTTCCAAGAGAAGAAAAACTCCGCATCCGTATCCGCGGATCCTGGAAGGTGACGGTATATGATGCCATGACAGGTGAAATTTATCCGGTGAAAGCAGAATACCATAAAGGGGACACTGTTCTGGAACGAAGCATGTTTGATCACGACAGTCTTCTTCTCTGGCTGGAGCCGGCTGGTACAGCATCCATGGTATCAGAAGAATTGCTTTCTGAAACAGATAATGCTGAGAATACTGAGAGTGGTTCTGCCAGTGAGGAGAAGAAATGCAGCTGCCAGCTGGATATTTCCGATCAGGTGGAGATTGTCCGCAGTGAGCCGAATGTAAGTATTCTGGATCTGGCTGAATATGCGTTTGATGGTGGGGGGTGGCAGCCGGAGGAAGAGATTCTCCGCATTGACAATCTGTTCCGTGAGAAACTGGGATATCCGCTTCGCATGGAGGCTTTTGCACAGCCGTGGACCAATGACAGAGAGGAAGGCTTTGAACATACTTTGTCCCTGCGATTCCATATTCATACAGAGGTTCTGTTGGAAGGGATTTTCCTTGCTATGGAAAATGACGAGAAAACCAGAATATTCCTGGATGAGAAAGCAGTAGAAAACCGTACAGAGGGATGGTATACAGATCACTGTATCCGCAAAGTGCCGCTTCCGAAGATTGAATCCGGAGAGCATGAACTGGTTGTGGAGATCCCTTACAATTCCAAAGTGAATATCGAAGCAATGTTCTTGCTGGGAGAGTTTTCCGTGAAAGCTGTGGGAAGAGACCAGGTGCTGGATGCGGTGAGCCACAAGGCAGCTTTCAGTGACCTTACCGTTCAGGGTTATCCGTTCTATGGTGGAAATGTGACATATAAAATTCCATTTATCAGCAAAGGCGGAGAAGTAAATGTACGGGCAAATCTGTTCCGTGCACCGGTTATGAAGGCTTCTGTGGATGGAAAAGAAGCGGGGTATATTGCATTTTCTCCTTATGAGGTATCTCTTGGTGAACTGCCGTCAGGAGAGCATCTCCTGGAGCTGACTGTATTTGGAAACAGAGTGAATACATTTGGAACCTTACATAACTGTGATCAGAAAGAAGACTGGTATGGACCAAATGCATGGAGGACAACCGGCGACCTCTGGTCCTATGAGTATCAGATAAAATCGTCAGGCCTTTTGAAAGCGCCGGTTCTTGTAGAGAAAAATTAAGCCTTGTAATTATAAAAAGAGCGCGTTATAATGAACTCATAAAAAAGAAAATTTCTTCGGGGCAGGGTGTGATTCCCTACCGGCGGTATAGTCCGCGACCCGCTTTGGCGGCTGATCTGGTGAAATTCCGGAACCGACAGTAAAGTCTGGATGAGAGAAGAACGCGCAGTATTTAAAGAACGTGCTCAGTGCCCCGGGAAGAAGCTCCCGGGGCTTTTTATGTGAAGAAATAGAAATTTTTTTCGCATAAAGATTTCTTGTGGAAATTTTCTTTGAATATTTCTGAAGAAGGAGAGAGTTATGAGTGAACAGATATTACAGAGAGGAAATGCCGTGGAAAGAAGCAGAACAAGGACCATCGCGCAGGTAGCCATGCTTGGTGCTGTGGCAGGAGTATTAATGAATCTTGAGTTTCCGATCCCGTTTCTTGCACCGTCTTTTTATCAGCTTGATTTTTCCGAGGTACCGGTTATGGTAGGAACCTTCGCTATGGGACCTGTGGCAGGTATCCTGATCGAGCTTGTGAAGATTCTCGTACATCTTGTGACTAAGGGAACCATGACTGCCGGTGTTGGTGATGTTGCCAACTTCCTGTTTGGATGTGCCTATGTGGTACCGGCCGGTCTGATCTATCGTTTCCGTCACAAAAAGAGCAGAGTACATGCAGTTGCAGGTATGGCAGTGGGAACAGTTCTGACAGCGATTCTTGCATGCTTTGTCAATGCCTTTGTGCTGCTTCCAGCTTACGGTAAGGCGTTTGGAATGCCAATCGAGACCTTTATCCAGATGGGAAGCGCAGTACACGGCTCCGTAAACGGACTGCTTACCTTTGCACTGCTGATCATTGCTCCGTTTAATATCTTTAAATATGCACTGACATCTCTGATCGTATTTATAATTTATAAGAAGATCCGTGTTGTACTGAAGGGTGACTGATCATAAGCAGCTGCCGGAGGATGAAGAAAAGATCAGAAATTGGTGGTTTCAGATAAATATCTGAGAATGTGAGAAATGCCATGTAATATATTGCCGATGGGCAGTAAATTACATGGCATTTTTTATGTCAGGCGTTTTGTTCTGCAGCTTTCATGACTCCAAGCTCACGTCTGGCAAAAACAACGGCCAGCACAAATGCAGAGGTATCTGCAATTGGTCCTGCGTACATGACGCCATCGATTCCGAAGAAGACCGGGAAGATGACAATCAGCGGCAGCAGGAAGAGCACCTGCCTTGTGAGGGACATGATCACACCAAGCCGGGCTTTTCCAATGGAGGTAAAAAAGCCGGCGGACATAGGCTGGATCCCGTTGGCAAAGGTCATCAGCATGAAGATGCGGAGATATTTTTCTGCAAAATGAAAGTACAGGTCGCTGCCGTTTCCGAAGATGCCTACGATCTGATGCGGGAAGAACTGGAAGCAGATAAAAAATATGGTTGCGATCACAGTACATAAGGTTACGGAATAGCGGTATGTCTGGCGTACACGGCTGTATTTTTCGGCGCCGTAGTTAAATCCCCAGATGGGCTGGGAGCCCTGGGAGATTCCGATGCAGATGGCCATAAATACCTGATTGACTTTGGAAATGATCCCTGCACAGGCGATCGGAATATCACTTCCGTAAGCGGAGAGTGCTCCGTAATGGCGAAGTGTATTGTTCATGACAATCTGCACTGCAGCAATGGCAACCTGATTGATACAGGATGCCATTCCCAGAGAAAAAATGGCAGACAGATTGCGTGCCTTAGGAATCAGCATGGAGTGGTCCAGGTACATTTTTCGGAGTCTGGAAAAATAAAAGATGATCAGAAGTCCGGATACAATCTGGCCGATCACGGTTGCCCAGGCTGCACCTTTGATGCCCCAGCCGAATCCAAAGATGAAAAGCGGGTCCAGGATGGTGTTGATGGCGGCACCGGCCAGGATGCAGGTCATGGAATAGGTAGGACTCCTGTCTGCTCGGATCAGGTGGTTGCCGCCTGTGCTTAAAACATAAAAGGGAAGTCCAATGGCGGTGATCCCCATGTAATCAATGGCATAGGGCATGACGTCCGGTGTTCCGCCGAAAAAATGAAGCAGTGGCTTCAGGAACAGAAGGACGATGACAGAGAGTATCGTACCGGAGATTATCAGCGCGGAGAGTCCGGTTCCTGCAATGGAGCTGGCTTTTTTTTCGTTTCCTGCGCCCATTTCCAGGTTGTAATTGGAGGCACTGCCGATTCCCAGGAGCAATGCAGCAGCAGTAGAGATAATGGTTACGGGAAATGCGATGTTTGTGGCGGCGTTTCCAAGCATTCCTACGCCCTGGCCGATAAAGATCTGGTCAACGATATTGTACAGAGCGCTGACCAGCATGCTGATGATGGCGGGAATGGCGAATTTGGCGATCAGGCTGCCTACAGGGGCGGTTCCCAGAGGGTTTTCGGCCTGGGCAGCATTGGTCTGGTTTTTCAATGTTTTTTCCTTCTTTCTTGTCTACAGTAGCTGTTTGGTAATGTGATAAGTAAATTTAAATTTTATAGCAGGGTATTTATTATAGCACTATTGTGAAGGGAGTGTAAGTATAAAAAATTGACCTTTGGTTTTGGATGGGATAAAATGTTTTTAGAAAAAATTTTCGGGAAGGAGTTTTTCAGATGGGTAAGATCAATAGTGTGAAAAAACTTACAGATAATAAGTTCGTGAATCTTTATGGGGTTGATGCGACCAGTGTGCATGATACGCCGGTTTCTTATTTTGTGGCTTCAAGGGCGAAGTGTGTGGAGGATATGAAGCTTTCTACCGGGGAGAATCATCCGGATGGGGTGATCATTTACAGTGTTTATGGAGAGAAGCGGGATAAGGTTGTGCTGATCCGTCAGTATCGGTATACGATCGGTGGTTATATTTATGAGTTCCCGGCCGGGCTTGTGGAGCCTGGGGAGGATTTCCATGAGGGTGCTGTGCGGGAGATGTTTGAGGAGACCGGGTTGAAGCTGGAGCCGATCAAGGTTGCGGAGGCTTTTGAGAAGCCTTATTTTACGACGATCGGGATGACGGATGAATCCTGTGCTACGGTTTATGGGTATGCCAGTGGAGAGGTTAGTAAGGCTGCTCAGGAGGACAGTGAGGAGATTGAGGTTGTGATCGCTGACAGAGATGAGGTACGAAGAATCCTGAAGGAAGAGAGAGTTGCTATTATGTGTGCTTATATGTTGATGCATTTTTTGAAGGATGAGGAGCCGTTTGGGTTTCTTGGGGAGATTTAAACGGAGGTAGTTATATGGTGGAAGGGGACGCCAGTGAGGGGCTTCTTTCCAGGCTGGGGCTTCGTCGGGGGCTGGCTTCTAAGGTGCCGGAATTCTGCTAAAAGCGCTTCAAAAAATCTCGAACTCGCGTCTGAAGCCGCTCAAACAGCGAGATTTTTTGAAGCAACGCAGATTTCCGCCACCTAAGAAGCAGCTCCCCTCCTGCAGAGTCAGCCTGGAAAGAAGCCCCTCACTGGCTGTGCATTGGCCGTGAGACGTGTTAAATCTCGTGGGGAGTGTTGCTAGTGGGGTGGTATGACGAGAGTTGGATGAGCCGTCAGCGCTGCGCTGGACGGCTGGGAGGAAAGGCTGAGATTCCTTGTGGTATGACGGGAGTTGGATGAGCCATCGGCGCTGCGCTGGATGGCTGGGAGGAAAGGCTGAGATTCCCTGTGGCTTGAAGAGGGGAATGGGTCATCGGCGCTGCGCTGGATGGTTGGGGGAAACGGGGAATCTGCGGTTGCGGATTCCCCGTTTTGATCAGAGCTCTGTGAGTTTTCCCAGGTCTTTGTTGTATTTGCAGTATTTGCCGTTTTCGGAGATAAATGGCTGGTAGGTGTCGGTCCGGTTGTCTTTGACGTAGACGATTCCGGTGGCGATCATTTCTACCAGGGAGAAGCGTTTGCTTAAGCTGGAGATCCAGCGGTAGGTTTTTTCGTTGCCGGAGTCTGCCATGAGGAGGTTATAGCCGCCTGGGCAGGCTTCCAGGGTGAAGTAGATTTTCTGGGATCGGATGGAGGTGTTGAAGACCTGGCCGGTGATGTAGGTGGAGAAGTTGTTTTCTACAAATTGGCGGAAGGTGTAGAGATCGTAGATCACGCCGGTGGTCTCATCTTTGATCTTGTCGCCGCGTTCGATGCGGGCTTTCAGGAGCTTGAGGACTTCGATGGTCCAATTGATGAAGGAGATGCTGCTGTAGGTCATGCTTTCCTGAAGTTGATCGACCAGCTGTTTTGACAGGATGTTGGATTTTGATGCTTCATTAAAAAGTTCTTCGTTCATAAGGTTCCCTCCAGTGTTGGATTTTTATATGGTTTTCGCTCTTTTTTTGTATCTTTTATTATAAGTCTGAATTATATATAAAGCAATAAAAAATGCGTAAAATACAAAGATGATTATCGGGAAATGATATATAATTGACGATTATGTTTTGAAAATATCAGTGCTTTTGAGGGCTGGGTTAAATGTGGACTTTAAATATCGAGTTAATTTGGATAACTATAAATAATTATAAGGAAGAGTTTTACCAAATATTCTCATTTTATTGATAAAATTTTGTTGTATATCTCCCTTGACATAAAGCCTTCCTCCGGGTGTATCATAGTGCTGTGTTAAAGGAGGTAGACTATATGTTTGAGACATTACAGGAAAAGACAGAAGAGAAAGCAATGGTGCAGTTCCTTGAACGCTTTACAGATTATCCATTTCTGGTAAAGTTCAAGAATTCCGAGTATCATATCGGAGAGGGTGAACCTACATTTACGGTGAATTTTAAGAAAGCGATTCCTCTTGCAGATCTGATGAAAAGTACGTCCCTTGCGCTGGGCGAGGCGTATATGAGAGGGGATCTGGATATTGAGGGAAATCTTTATGAGGCACTGGATCATTTTATGGGACAGATGGGGAAATTTTCTACCAATGAGTCTGCTCTGAAGAAGATCATGTTCAGCTCAACATCCAAGAAAAACCAGGAAAAGGAAGTAACCAGCCATTATGATATTGGCAATGATTTTTATAAATTATGGTTGGATGAGACGATGAGTTATTCCTGTGGATACTTTATTCATGAAGATGATACATTGTATCAGGCACAGGTAAATAAAGTTGATTATATTCTTAAGAAATTACATCTGGAAGAAGGCATGAGCCTTCTGGATATTGGCTGTGGCTGGGGTTTTCTGCTGATCGAGGCGGCGAAGAAGTATAAGATCCACGGTACCGGCATCACTTTAAGCCATGAGCAGTATGCGGAATTTCAGAGAAGGATCAAAGAGCAGGGACTGGAAGATTACCTTACCGTAGAGCTGATGGATTATCGTGATCTTCCCAAGAAAGAGTATCAGTTTGACCGTGTTGTCAGTGTTGGTATGCTGGAGCATGTTGGCCGTGACAATTATCAGCTGTTTCTTGATTGCGTGGAGAAAGTTCTGAAACCAGGTGGACTGTTCCTGCTTCATTTTATCAGTGCCCTGAAGGAGCACCCGGGTGATCCGTGGGTTAAGAAATATATTTTCCCGGGCGGAACCGTTCCGAGTTTACGTGAGATCCTGAACCATATGGCAGAGGATAATTTCCATACTCTGGATATCGAGAATCTCCGTCTGCATTACAATAAGACACTGCTTCACTGGGAAAAGAATTTCCGTGATAACATTGAAAAAGAGAAAACCATGTTTGACGAAGAATTTCTGCGTATGTGGGATCTCTACCTGTCTGCATGTGCGGCAACTTTCCATAATGGAATTATCGATCTTCATCAGATCCTTATGACAAAAGGAATCAACAACGATCTGCCAATGACACGGTGGTATTGATCTTCCCTTAAGCAAGATCAAAATCAGTATCCGAAAAATAACATATATGAATATAAAAACCTCCCAGAACAGTCAGCAGTTAAAAATGCTGTACTGTTCCGGGAGGTTTTTTATCATAACAGATTGCTTCGGAGAAATGAGAGACTGACATCATACCCCCGGTGCAAGGAGCAGCTTTTCAAAATCTTCCTCACACATAGGACGGTAATACAGGAATCCCTGGATCTCATCGCAGCCTTCTTTTTTCAGAAATTCGGCAATATCTTCTGTTTCCACACCTTCGCATACAATGGATTTTCCCATGCGTTTCAGCATATGGAAGACTTCCTGAAGAACGATCTTTGCATTTTCCGTAAGGGAATCGCCAAGGAATTTCCGATCGATCTTTACTTCATTGAACAGCAGATCTTTTAAGGTATTCAGGGAAGAATATCCGGAGCCGAAATCATCCATGGAAATCTGAATATTATGCTGCTTCAGGCCACGGATCACACGGTTGACGGCCTCGGTATTGTTTACATAGGTGGATTCCGTGATCTCAAAAGTAAGGCGTGAAGTGTCCACCTGATAGGTGCGGATCAGTTCGCAGATCTTTTTGACAAAATTTTCCGGTTCCTCAAAGTGCAGTGGAGAGACATTCAGGGAAATGCGAAAATCTGCCGGAAGCTGAATGGAAAATTTCTGAAGCCATCGGAAGGTTTTTTCATAAACATAATAATCCAGATTGATGATAAAACCATTCTGTTCAAATAATGGAATGTACACAGCCGGGGACCAGAGCGTTTTTTCGTCACGGAGCCAACGGACGAGGACTTCCGCACTGGAGATTTTTCCGTTGGTGGGAGATACTTTGGGCTGAAAATAAATCTGAAATTCTTCATTTTTCAGAGCCTGATGGAAGGAATGGAGAATTTCTGCCTGCATTTTTTCCTGGCGGTCAATTTCCTTTGAATAGATGCAGCAGGGAGGAATCATTTTTTTGGAAAGCCGCCTTGCCACATTTGCACAGGAGAGCACGGTTTCAGGTGAGGTTTCGGCATCCGGGATAAAGCAGATTCCGGAGTTTGTGCGGAAGAAATTAACGTGGTAGGTATTGCGGATGTGCTGGCTGATCTGCTGATCAAGTTTTGCGATCTGGGACAGAAGCGCTTCACTGGTAAGGTCCGTAATATCTGCAATGCTGACAAATACATCGGAGAAAAAGCGGGTGGTAAGGATGGTAAAGGAAGCTCCTGCCAGCTCTTCATAGACAATATTCAGAATTTCGTCTCCAAGGGAATATCCGTATTTGTCATTGATGTAATGAAAATTTTCTATGTCTGTGGAGATCAGGGCGATGGAGAGGGAACTTCCGGTACTTTTCTGGATCTGCCGGATCTTTTCAGAAAGGGCTTCCGAAGAGATGGCAGGGATTACCGTATTGCGGGAATGGGTGGAAGGGGCAAGTTCCCGGATAGCAGCAATTTTTTTGCTGGCTTTGTCCTGGTACATTTTTTTGTCTGCGGCATTGATCAGATCTTCCATCATAAAATAGTGATTCTGGAAACTGACTTCATATCCGATGGCATAACTTAAAGGCAGTGTAGTTCTGGTGTTGTATTCCTGAACAAGGGAATCCAGTTTCTCTGCCATATGCTGAAGCTCGGAGAGGCTGGTGTTCTGCTGGATCAGGATGAACTCATCTCCGCCATAGCGGGCCAGAAAACTGTCAGAATCCAGGATCCGGGTGAGACAGTAGGTGAAGGTCTGGATAAATTCATCGCCTTTTTCATGTCCGTAAGTGTCATTGACATATTTCAGATTGTTCAGATCAAACATCATGACGCCAACGCCAAAAGTGCTTGGGCGGTTACTTAAGTCCTGAACCAGCTTTTCCAGGGATGTTTTGTTGTGGACACCGGTGATATCCCGAAATGCCTTTACGATAAGACGGGAGAGAAGTTCTCTCTGGATCAGGGAAAGCGCCAGGGTCACAACCAGAAGTGCCAGAGCTGCTTCCATAAGATGAAGCAAGGGATAGTAGGATACTTCCGGATCCTGAAGAAATTTCAGAAGATAAAGATCCATAATCAACAGGATCACAAGCGCAAGCAGGGTGCCTTCGCAAAGATGAAGTACACTTTTTTCTTTTTTCATGGGTAAAATAAGTCTCCTTGTTTATTGATAAATAAAATTGAGCAGGCTTTTTCAGGCCTGCACGATGATCATTTTTGTAAAATCCTGACTGATACCGATTTTGCTTTCCTGTATGCGGACGATGTAAGAGCCGAGAAGGATTGATACGATCCGTATAGTTGCGCCTTCGATAAACCCCAGGGTTTCCAGATAATGGCGGTCCCCTTCATTCCCGCATATTTTCTGAATGATATAATCGGTGTTGATATCAGCTAAATTCAGTGGCATGATTCCTCCATAAAAAGCTGTATGTGAACAGTGAAAGCGGAAAGATATCCGCCAACATAACTTAGTTACAACTAACATTATAACGCGCAGAGATTTTGTGTCAATGGTTTTGGAAAAATAAGAAACATTTTGTCATACAGGACGACAGGTGAAGGTGTTTGTGTTATGATAAAAAAGCATAGAGAAGATCCAATGCAGATAAAAAATAAGTTTAGAAACTGTTTAGTTTTTTCCGCTGTTGCTGTTTAGAAAAACGCTGTATAAGGAAGATGAACAAAAGCGTTTTGCGTCAAGCGGATATTCGCAATCCGCTTCGCTGCGTAGCTCTACACCAAATAACTGCAGGAGGGTGAAAACATGGAAAAGGGAACAGTAAAAAGAAGGATTTTTCTTTCAAATGCACTGATGGTGCTGGTGACGCTTCTGATCTTTCTGGCTATTAATCTGGCAGTGGTGAAGATTTATGCGGAATCAGTGGAAAAAGAACTGAAGACATCTATAGAAGACCTTATTGATGGAAGTGGCACATCGAATTTTTCGGATTCTGACAATGTAAAATACCAACATAAGGATGGCCGGGAACTTCTCGGAGATCTGGATGATTTTCTGGAAAGCTGGACAATCCACAGAAATGAGTTTATCCTTTTATTTGGAGCAGATGGAATTATCTGTATCCTTGTACTTTTGCTGATCAGCCAGATTTTCACACGGAATCTGGAGAAAAATATTATGGAGCCTCTGGACCTTCTGGCACAGGGTGCAGACCGCATCCGGCACAACGATCTGACAACGGAGATCCGGTATGTGGGAGATGCGGAATTTGAGGATGTGTGTATCACATTTAACCATATGCAGGAGCACATTTTGCGCGAGCAGGAGAAGAACCGGAAATATGAGAAAGCCAGAACGGATATGATCGCCGGAATCTCCCATGACCTGCGTACGCCGCTGACTGCCATCCGGGGAACGATCAAAGGACTTATGGACGGCATTGCGGCAACTCCGGAAATGCAGGAGAAATTTTTGCAGGCTGCATACCGTCGGACCGGAGATATGGACGGACTTCTGAACCAGCTGTTCTATGTTTCAAAGATCGAAACCGGAAATATGCCCCTTTCTGTTCAGAAAATAGAGATTGCTGATTTTATCCGGAATTATGTGAACGGAAAGCAGGAACTTCTGGATAAGGAAAAAGAGCAGATGCAGGCAGAAACAGGGGATATTCACCTGGATGTCGATGCAGATCCGGAACAGCTGCAGCGTATTTTTGACAATCTTCTGGAAAACAGCCGGAAGTATGCAGAACGTGATGTGCTGAAAACAGAACTTTCCCTGAAAAGAACAGAAGGTGGCGTGGAGATCTGTTTCCGTGACAATGGTGTAGGTGTTCCGGAGGAAAAACTGCCCTATGTATTTGATGAATTTTACAGAGGCGATGAGTCCAGAAACAAAAAAGAAGGAAACGGCCTTGGACTGGGAGCCGATGATTATATTTCGAAGCCTTTTGACCCGGCGGAGCTGGTGGCAAGAGTGAATGCAAATCTGCGCCAGTACCAGCGGATGGTGGAGAAATTTGCCAACAAAGGACCGGATGCGTCCGAGGAGATCCAGGTGCAGGATCTCCGGATCCTGGCAGGATGGGACAGGAACATCCGGAAATGTTGTAAATTCGGATGGAACAGAACTTACACAGACAAGAAAGGTCCTCAGTACCCAGGACTGGCATAAGAAATTTGCGGACAAATTTACCGATACAGTGGTTTCTACAGATACATCATACACAAGTCCCAATCTGTCCATTCAGATTTCTCATCATCAGTACGATTCCGGAACTGTGGATAACACACACGGTGGCAGTTATGCAAAATACGGAAGTAAAATTTCCTATGTGCTGGCGGATATTTATATTGGTGATATTACCTGCTTCCAGACTGCGTTTGCACAGGATACCTATGGAATTGGCTATACGGAAAAACTTACGGATATGTCTGCAAGAATGAAATCCATATTGTCGGTCAACGGAGATTCCTACAGCAACAACCGTCATAAGAATAATGGTACGATCATACGAAACGGTGTGATCTACCGCAGCCAGCAGTCCGGTGAGGAAACCTGTGTTCTCAACTGGGACGGAACAATGGATATCTATCAGCCGGGGCAGCTGGATGAGCAAAAACTGATCGGCAGAGGTGCTTATCAGAGCTGGATCTTTGGGCCAAGTCTGCTGGATGCAAATGGAAAGGCGAATGATAAATTCTGGACCTGGACTTACATTCGCCGGTCTCATCCGCGGACTGCCATCGGGTATTTTGAACCGGGACATTACTGCCTGCTTCTTGTGGACGGGCGGCAGCAGAACTCCAGGGGAATGTTCCTGGATGAGATGGCAAAGGTGTTTGAGGATCTTGGCTGTAAGGTGGCTTATAATCTTGACGGCGGCCACTGTTCTTTTATGGAAATGAACGGAAAAGTGGTCAATGATCCTTACAAACCGGAGCATGAGATCGAAGATGGAATTTTTATTACGGAGGGATCTTTATGAAGATATTAAGCACAATAAGAAAAATTCTCCTGCATGTCTGTGTTGTATGCAGCCTGGTTTCCATAACAGCAAAAATCCTGGACTGGTATAATCCGTATATGGATTTTTCCGGACATGTGGGAGGGCTTCAGATGGTGTTATATTTTGTGGTGATAGTGCTGGCAGTGACAGAAGGCGGAAGTATCATTTCAGGAAGAAAATCCCGCAGACATGTTGAAGAAAGAAGGTTGCATAATCATTCCGAAAGATTTATCATAAATCCTATGTAGAGTATCAGGGCAAAATTTCGTCCCCGGTATTCCTGTGATTATAAATACAAAGAAGATCAGGTTTCAGTTTCTCTGACATTTTCCTGTATGTCAGAAATCGGGGCCTGATTTTTGGCGTATGAGGATGATGGAGTGTAGCAAAATGTATTATGATCTGACAAAAGGCAGGATCGGCAAATGTCTGATCCTGTTTGCGCTGCCTATGATCGCGGGTAATCTTCTGCAGCAGTTTTATAATATTGCGGATACCCTGATCGTAGGACGTGTGCTTGGAAAAAATGCGCTGGCAGCCGTTGGTTCTGCCTATACTTTGATGACGTTTCTGACATCTGTTTTTCTGGGACTGAGTATGGGTTCTGGTGCTCTTTTTTCGATTTATAAGGGAAAGGGCAGTGACCGGGAGCTGCGGCTTTCTGTTGTCCATGCTTTTGGACTGATCATGGGTGTAACGGTGCTGTTAAATGTGCTGGTGTACCTTTTTACGGACCCGATCCTCTGGTTCCTGCGGGTGCCGGAAGAAGTGTACGATGGGATGAAAACATATCTGCTTGTGATCTTTGCAGGGCTTGTGGCAACATCCCTTTATAACTTTTTTTCCTGCCTTTTAAGGGCTCTTGGTAATTCCACGGTGCCTCTTGTTTTTCTGGCGGTTTCCGCTGTCCTGAATATTGGACTGGATCTTTTGTTTGTGGCGGTTCTTCCCTGGGGGATTGCAGGTGCGGCCTTTGCTACGGTGATCGCTCAGTATGTGTCAGGAATCGGGATTACCATTTATGTGCTGCATTCCTGCAAAGATCTTCTGCCTGGAAAAGAGGAGCTTTGTTTTGACCGGGGGATTCTTGGTGAGATCGTGAATCTTTCTTCTCTGACCTGTCTGCAGCAGTCAGTGATGAATTTTGGTATTCTGATGGTCCAGGGATTGGTGAACAGTTTCGGGGCTACGGTGATGGCTGCTTTTGCGGCTGCTGTGAAGATTGATACTTTTGCCTATCTTCCGGTTCAGGATTTTGGAAATGCCTTTTCTACATTTGTGGCGCAGAATTATGGTGCCGGGAATCAGGAGCGTATCCGCAAGGGTACCAGGGTGGCTTTTGCCATGAGTATCGGGTTTAGTGTGATGATCTCAGTGCTGGTGTGTCTGTTTGCCGGGCCGCTGATGAAGATTTTTGTCAGTGGGAAAGAGGTGGCCGTGATTGCTGCGGGGGTGAAGTATCTCCGGATCGAGGGTGCGTTTTATCTTGGGATTGGCTGTCTGTTTCTGCTGTATGGTTATTACCGGGCGATCAAGCGGGCGGAGATGTCGGTTGTGCTGACGGTGATCTCCCTGGGACTTCGTGTTCTGCTGGCTTATGTTCTTTCTGTTGTGTTCGGTGAGGTGGGAATCTGGGTGGCGATTCCCATTGGCTGGGTGATGGCAGATGTTACGGGGATTGTTTATATGCGGCGGACGTGGTAGTTATTTGTGGCCGTTGTCGTATAGCTGCTGGATGTCTTTCGGGAGGTTGTCCGGGAGCATCTGGCGGATCTTGTCTTCGTTTCCTTCTTTCATGGCCTGGTCGTAGTACCAGCATTTGTATTTGAGCATATCGAGGGTTTTATTGAGTCGTAGGATTTCCTGTTCTACGGCTTTTTTTCTTGTCTCGAAGAGTTCTTTGCGGTTCTGGTAGGTGCTGCTTCCCTGGTTGCACCATTCGAAGAATTGTTTGATGCCTTTGATTTCCAGGCCGGAGGCTTTGAGGCATTCGATCATGCGGAGGGCTTCCAGTTCGTGGTCGTTGAATTTGCGGATGCCGGATTCGCGTTTGAGGTTGGGGAAGAGGCCTTCTTTGTCGTAGTAGCGTAGGGTGGAGACGGGGAGATGGAACATCTCGGATACCTGGCCGATGGTGTACATGGGGATTCCTCCTTTGGGTTTTTGTTTTTATTTTATGATAAATGGTGGGGGGATGCAAGTATAGGACGTGAATAGGACGCCGTGGAGTGTGCATCGGTTCTGGCTGGGGCTTCGTCGGGGGCTGGCTTCTAGGCTGCCGGGAATCTGCTAAAACCGTTTTCCAAAAGTTCGAACTCGCTTCGCTCAAACAGCGAACTTTTGTAAAACAACGCAGATTTCCGCCAGCCAAGAATCAGCTCCCCTCCTGCAGAGTCAGCCAGAACCGATGCACACTCCACGGCTGGTTATTCAGGGCGGTTGGGTTGGGTGGCTTTCGCGGTTGGGTGTTCAGGTTGGGAGATTTAGGGTGGCTGCTCGGGGGTTGGATGAGGCATCAGCGCTGCGCTGGATGCCTGGGTGGAAAGGCTGAGTTTCCTTGTGGTTTGGCGGGAGTGGATGTCGGATTATGGGATAATTTTTGGAATAGTTTTGGATGATTTTTGGGGTGATGCGTGGTATGGTTATTATATCTTATAAGATCTTTGTCTGTATGGACATTCTTGGAGCTTCATGTTCTGGAGCGTTTTCCATTTGGAGTTACTGTAGAGTTTGTGAAAATCCGTTTTATGGGGTTTTTATGTTTGGGTGATGTGGTATAATTTTATATACCAGTAGGAGTGTTAATGACCAACAATACTATATTCGATGATGTTTTCCGGACAATGGTGGAGAAGATGACTTATCTGGTGGTTCCGCTTATTAATGAGGTGTTCCATACCGCATATCCGGAGGATGTTAAGATTGTTCAGCTTCGTAATGAACATCAGTTGGAAGATGGGGAGATTATTACCGACTCCTGTCTGAGGATTGGCGATATGTTGTATCATATTGAATGCCAGAGCCTGGATGATGAAACAATGGCGGTCAGGATGGTTGAGTATGACTTTGCGATTGCATTGGAACACAGAAAAAAAGTTGATGGGAGATATTGCGTAGAATTTCCCAGATCTTGCGTACTATATTTGAGAAGCGGAAAAAGGACACCGGATTTTCTGGAGGTAGAGTTAATCCTTCCGGATTCTCAGATGTGTGTATATCGGGTTCCAACTGTGAAAGTGGAGCATTATACAAAAGATAGTATTTTTGAGAAAAAGCTTCTGATGCTGCTTCCATTTTATATTATGAGATATGAGAAGTCTGCGGATATAATAGAGAAAGATTCGGAAAAACTTCAGAGATTATTAAGTGAATATGAAGATATACGTAATAAACTGGGGAAGGAAATTTCGATTTCCGGGAGGTCAGAGTTGTATACAGATCTGAACAGGCTGATTATCAGAATATCGGATTATGTTTTCAGGAATAAAGAAAAAGTTCGGAAAGGAGTTGGCGAGGTTATGGGTGGAAAAGTTTTGCAGTTGGAATCTGAGAGGCTTCGCGAGGAAGGAATGGCGATTGGAAAAGCGGAAGGAAAAGCAGAGGGTGAAGCAAGATTGAGTGCACTGATCAATCGATTGTTTCTGGAGGGGCGGTCGGATGAAGTGCAGCGTGTGGTGACGGATGTAAAATGGCGTCAGAAGCTGTATGGTGAGTATAATCTGTAATAAGTGATGTGTGAGCTATAAACAAAAAGTTAAGGGGATATTTTATGTGGATTTGTGCCAATGATGAGAGGATTCGATATACAGGGAGGATTGACTGTAGGGTGGAGGCGGAGCCGGTCTGGGTGTTTCCGGGGTCTTCGGCGGAGTTTTGGTTTTCAGGGGAGGTGCTGAGGATTCATGTGGAGAATTTTAATGAGTACTGGCAGAATTATCTGGGGTGTATTCTGGATCAGGTGCAGTCGGCGTTTTATTTGAAAAAGTCCGGTGAGACGGTTATTGAGGTTAGGGTGCCGGAGAATGAGTCTGGGGTGCATCATGTGTTGTTTTTTAAGAGGCAGGATGGGTGTCATGAGCTGAAGATTCTGGGGTTTGAGATTGGGGATGGTGAGAGATTGATTGAGCTGCCTCCGGTTTCGGAGCGTAGGATTGAGGTTTATGGGGATTCGGTTTCTGCCGGGGAGTCGGTGGAGGCGATTGATTTTATTGGTAAAACGGATATGGAGCATGAAGGGGGTTTTTCTAATTGCTGGTTTTCTTTTCCTTGGATGACGGCGAGGATGCTTGGGGCGCGACTTCATGATATTGCTCAGGGCGGGATCGCGCTGATGGATGGTCATGGGTGGTTTCACAGGCCAGAGCAGACTGGAATGGAGACTGCGTGGGATAAGATTCATTATAACACCATGCTTGGGGAGATGACGGAGTGGGATTTTTCGAAATTTGTTCCCCAGGTGGTGATCGTGGCTCTGGGCCAGAATGATAATTATCCGGTGGATTATATGAAAGTGGAGGCTGAGAAGAAAGCACAGGGTGTCTGTGTTCACGAACAGGAACCGGATCAGGAGCAGGTGGAGAAGAGTTATTCATATTGTTGTGAGATGGCTGACAGGTGGCGGAGTCACTATGGGGATTTTCTGAAAAAGCTCCGTGGTGTTTATCCGGAGGCGTGGATCGTCTGCTGTACGACTGTTTTGCAGCATGATAAGAGCTGGGATGATGCTATTGACCGGGTTGTAAATTCTGTGAAAGATGAGAAGATCTCACATTTTCTGTTCAGCAGAAACGGTGTGGCTACGCCGGGGCATCCCCGTATTCCGGAGCAGTTTGAGATGGCGCAGGAAATGGCAGATTATATTGAAAATGTGCTGGGTGTATATAAAAATAAATGAGATACGTAATGTGCAGCTGCAGACAAAAGAGATTATATTTTTGAAACTGAATTGCGTAAGATCAAGGTTGACGTAAAAAATCGCATATAGTATACTGTGGATGTTCATCGGAGGGTTGATTGTTCGACGGAAACAATGGCTGGATAAGATGACAGGCTGAGATGTCTGTTGCTTATCCAGCTTTTTTAACGTTTATTAAGAAGAGGAGGATAAGAATGGAAAAAAACAACACTTTTACACAGGGCAAGATCCTGATGACGCTTACCAATCTTGTGAGCAGTTTTGCCATGGGAACGACAGTGCTCCTGGGACAGCAGATTGGCTGTGGAGAGCGGAAACAGGGAGGACGGACAGTAGGAACGGCTATTGTGATGTTTACGGTGATCGCACTGGTCATGACTGCGGTGCTTGTGATTTTTGCACCACAGGTAAGCAGCATTATGAATGCGCCGGAGGAAGCTTTTGACAAAACAGTTGCTTATGTGCGGATCTGTGGCGGCGGTATGCTGGTATCGTGGCGTACAATCTGATCGGCTGTATTTTCAGGGGGATCGGAGATTCCAGAACGCCGCTGTTTGCGGTTGCCGTTGCATGTGTATTCAATATTGCAGGGGATCTGATCCTCTGTGCGGGATTTAAGATGGGAACGTCAGGAGCTGCTTTTTGAAATGCATAAAACGGATATCGGGGTCCACGGCCGGACTCTCCGGAAAATGGTGGGGCTTGGTGCGCCTATCGCATTACAGGATCTTCTGGTAAGCATTTCTTTTCTGATCATTCTGGCCATTGTGAATTCCATGGGAGTAACGGCATCTGCAGGCGTCGGCGTTGCAGAAAAAGTCTGTGCGTTTATCATGCTGATCTCATCTGCGTTTATGCAGTCCATTTCTGCTTTTGTGGCGCAGAATTACGGAGCGGGACGCATGGACCGGGCAAAAAAAGCTCTGCATTATGGTGTGGCGGTTTCTTTTGCCATTGGTGTTGGAATGTTTTTCCTGTCATTTTTCCATGGAAATGTGCTGGCGGGAATTTTTTCCTCCGATGCAATGGTCATCGAGGCAGCGGCAGATTACCTGAAAGCTTATGCCATTGACTGTCTGTTTACGGCAATCTTTTTCTGCTATATCGGATTTTATAATGGAATCGGTATGACGAAGTTTGTAATGATCCAGGGAATCATAGGTGCTTTCTGTGTGAGAGTTCCGGTGTCATGGTTTATGAGCCGCAGAGCCGGTGCGACGCTGTTTGATATCGGGCTGGCAACACCGTTTTCTTCGATCCTGCAGCTGGTGCTGTGCCTGGGATGTATGTTGTATCTGAGAAAGAAAAAATGGGTATAGGATACCGTGTAAACGTTTTCAGGAATGTGGTCTGTCCGTCTGCAAAAAACTGTGCTAAAATGAGCAAAGAGGATTTTGTCAGAGAAGGATATGATTAAAGAGACAGAATGTGGAAGTCCCACTGACAAAATAAAACCAGAAAAGTAATGTAGATCATAAAGACGAGGAGGAAATATCATGGAGAATATTTTTCACAGAGTAAGTATCCGTAAATATGAAGATAAACCCGTGGAGAAAGAGAAAATCCTTCAGATCCTGAAAGCCGGTATGCAGGCGCCAAGTGCATGTAATCAGCAGCCGTGGGAGTTTTATGTTGTGACAGATAAGGAGAAGATCAGGGAACTTTCCAAAGCGACTCCTTATTCCGGATGTGCGGCAGGTGCGCCGGTTGTGATCGTTCCGGTATATCGGAAAGAGGGACTGGTTGTGCAGGACATGGCGCAGATCGACATGTCTATCGCCCAGGAAAATATCTGGCTGGAAACGGATGCGCTGGGACTTGGCGGCGTTTGGATCGGAATCGCGCCGATGCAGGATCGCATGGATCTGGTCCATGATATTCTGAAACTTCCGGAGAATGTGGAAGTTTTTTCCCTCTTTGCCCTGGGATATCCGGCAGAGAGCAGGAAGCAGCAGGATCGTTTTGACGAGAGCAGGATCTACTTTGTAGAATAATGTATGCATCGGGCTGTGTCAGAATACAATGAAGAATGGCAGAACATATGGTTTTCTGGTACAGCAAGACAGATGTGATAGATAGTAGAACAGAATTGAGGACAGAAAAATGGAACATATAGCAAGAGACGAAGCATTTGCATTATTAAAAAAATACAATAAAGATCCTTTTCACATCCAGCATGCACTGACTGTGGAGGCAGTGATGAAATGGTATGCAAAAGAGCTGGGCTATGGCGATGACGCAGAATACTGGGGCATTGTAGGTCTGCTCCATGATATTGATTTTGAACTTTACCCGGAAGAACACTGCCTGAAAGCACCGGAACTTCTCCGTGAGGCAGGTGTGGGAGAAGATATCATTCATGCGGTGGTTTCTCATGGATATGGAATTACTGTTGGCTGTGGAGCTACCATTGAGACTGCGCCGGAGCATGAGATGGAAAAAGTCCTTTTTGCAGCGGATGAGCTCACCGGTTTGATCTGGGCAGCGGCGCTGATGCGTCCGTCCAAGAGTACCAAGGATATGGAGCTGAAATCCCTGAAAAAGAAATATAAAAGCAAAGGTTTCGCGGCAGGCTGTTCCAGAGAAGTGATCCAGCGAGGCGCAGATCAGCTGGGCTGGGATCTTGCGAAACTTCTTACTATGACACTTCAGGCTATGGCAGAAAGCGAAGATGAGATTCAAAAAGAGATGGATGCGGAAGAAGCCTGAATATAGTGAAAGACACCAATAAATCTTCTGATATTTTGTGCAAAATACATTTTGCAGAGCCGGGATTTTTGCGATAAAATATAAGTATAGGAACCGAAAAACTGCATTATGAAAGAGGTGAAGGGTATGAAGGAATACGAGATCATTATTGAAACTATTAATCCCTGTGGTGGTGATCGCCATTCTCAGCAAGAGATCGTTGAAGCAAAGATTGAGAGCCCGGAAGCTTATGTCAAAGAAAAAGGAAGATTTCCAATCATTGATAAGATTGAGAATCCCGACGGCGGGGTTGTGATCGTGACCGGTGATGGAAAAGGATACATGGTAAGATATACATTTTCTGAATAATGGGTAATGCGGCGTATGTGACGGAAAACGGATCATAAAGTGGAGTATGGATCTGTTTTACATATATGCCGCATTTTTATTGCTTTTTCGTGATCGGGCCAAAAAATCCTTGACCTAAAGCAAGGAGCTTGGAGTTGGTTTTAACACCCCATCCATTATCCGTTTTCCATTTGAAAAAATGGTGCGGGAGAATAAGAATGTAAATCTGGTGCGGCTGAACCTGGATGAGGCAGTGATACCGGAGAGCTTTGGTAAAAGGGAAATCGGGATCAACCGGGATCTTTGTGAGAGCTTGGATGATATCAGGAAGAATATGTAATAGGAGGGGAGAATCTTATGGAGCAGAAACAACGTCTCGATTATCTTGTAGAAAAATTTAAAGAGGATTCTGGAGAATACAGTGATCTTGCAGTACCGGATTCCGAGCCGGAGAAACGAAGGATCCTCCGGTCTTTAATGAATATCCGCATGCCCCGTCATCTGGATGCTGAGGTGCAGGAAGTACAGGATGCATTTCTTCAGGAAGATGCCCGGGAAAAAGGAATCGTGACTCTGGACCAGATTCCCACAGTAAAAGACAGCTGCAACAGCAGAGATGTTTTTGCAGAAAAAATCTCTATCTGGCAGGGAGACATTACCAGACTTCAGGTGGGAGCTATTGTCAATGCTGCAAACTCCCAGATGCTGGGGTGTTTTGTTTTTGGCATGATGAGCCCTCCTTGTTTATTGAATGAAAGTATGAAATAGGATTTCAGCACAAAAAAAGACACCAAATATGCCCCGGCCATCAGACATCAGCCAAAGCGATATTTAGTGTCAGAAAAATCCATATTCAATTTGCGCGAGGATTATTATAGCAGATTTTTTCAGGAAAAGTAAAGAGAAAAATTCTGCGAGAAATAGATGCCTTTTATTTTTGAAATTGAAATCTGCACAAAAAAACGCATGCAAATTTATAAAATATGTATAAATTATTTGTTGAAATTTTATAAAAAAAGGAGTAAAACATTAGATAAATAAAAAAGAGAAATGCATGGAACAGGACAGACCACAAAAAGCATGCCGGATTACAGAGAGCCGCAGGCTGATGAGAAGCGGCAGAAGGTATTTTGTGATATCACCTGGGAGCATCCCGCTGAATAGAAATCTTTAAGTAAGCCGGGACGTAGTCTTCACGTTACAGAAGAGGCTGTTTGATATGACAGTAATAAGTGGTCGCGTTTAGCAATAAATACGATAATATAAAGTGGTACCACGGAACATTCCGCCTTTGTTATCCGAAAGGATAGCAAGGGCGTTTTTTGATGCAATAACTGTTTTACGGTCATTGTATCATGTATAAAAAACACAAAGGAAAGAGAGTTGATATTATGAACGGAATAACAATGATGATCATAGCCATTGTAGTTCTCGGAGGCGCATATCTTCTGTATGGCCGTTATCTCCAGAACAAATGGGGTATTGATCCAAAAGCAAAAACTCCTGCTTATGAGCTGGAGGACGGAGTTGATTATGTACCGGCCGATACAAATGTAGTATTTGGCCATCAGTTTGCATCCATAGCAGGTGCGGGCCCGATCAACGGACCTATCCAGGCCGCAATTTTCGGCTGGCTGCCGGTTCTGCTCTGGATCCTCATCGGAGGTGTATTCTTTGGAGCTGTGCAGGATTTTGCATCCATGTACGCATCTGTAAAGAATAAAGGACGTACTATCGGATATATCATCGAAGCGTATATCGGAAAGCTTGGAAAAAAATTGTTTCTTTTATTCTGCTGGCTGTTCTGTATTCTGGTTGTTGCCGCATTTGCAGATGTTGTAGCAGGAACCTTTAACGGATTTGTCGCAAATGATGCAGGAGCTGTTACAAAGGTAGCGGCAAACGGAGCTGTTGCAACCACTTCCATGTTATTTATATTTGAGGCTGTTGCACTTGGATTTTTCCTTAAATATACAAAATTCAACAAATGGGTCAACACTGCAGTCGCAATTTTACTGCTGGTAGCAGCAATTGTGCTGGGACTTAATTTCCCCATGTATGTAAGTCTTGGAATCTGGCATATCATCATTTTTGTATACATCCTGATCGCCAGTGTCGCTCCTGTATGGGCACTGCTTCAGCCACGTGATTATCTGAACAGTTATCTGCTGATCTTTATGATCGTTGGCGCAGTTATTGGTGTATTTGTAGCCAATCCGTCCTGTAACCTGAAAGCTTTTACAAGCTTTAATGTGGACGGACAGTACATGTTTCCGATCCTGTTTGTAACCATCGCCTGCGGTGCTGTTTCCGGTTTCCATTCACTGGTATCCTCCGGTACTGCATCCAAGCAGATCAAAAATGAGAAAAATATGCTTCCTGTTTCCTTTGGAGCAATGCTGATGGAAAGTATGCTTGCCATCATCGCGCTGATCGCAGTTGCATCCTTTGCAGACGGCGAGGCAGCAGCACAGGGGCTTACAACACAGCCGCAGATTTTTGCAGGTGCTATCGCAAACTTCCTTTCTGTAGTTGGCCTTCCACATTCATTGGTATTTACCCTGATCAACCTTGCAGTATCTGCATTTGCACTGACCTCTCTTGACTCTGTAGCCAGAGTCGGACGTCTGTCATTCCAGGAATTTTTCCTTGATTCTGATACAGATGAGGAAAACATGAGCCCGTTCCTGAAGGTGGTGACAAATAAATATTTTGCAACAGTTATCACACTGGTACTTGCTTACATGCTTACAAAAGTAGGTTATGCGGAGATCTGGCCGCTGTTCGGTTCCGCAAACCAGCTGTTATCTGTACTCGCTCTTGTAGCCTGTGCAGTATTCTTAAAGAAAACAAAACGTCAGGGCTGCATGCTCTGGATCCCGATGGTATTCATGATGGCAGTTACCTTCACAGCACTTGGCATGACCATCACAAAGCTTTCAAAGGCACTGGTAACAACAGGGCTGGATCTTGGAAACACCTTACAGCTTGTATTTGCAGTATTACTGCTGATCCTTGGTGTATTGGTAGCGATCCAGGGCGTGAAGAAACTGCTTGAGAAGACAGATGATAAAAAAGCAACAGCATAATATTATCGGATAAGATTACGTATTTTTGTTTGGCTGAAGAGGCATAAAAAGGTGCTGATCGTACTGATGGATTTGTTGGTATATTGCAGCAATTCTTTCCCTTCTTCCAGCTTACAGCGCAAAATAAATGCGCTGACAGAAAAACCGAGTGTTTTTTTTAATAATCAGGAAATGATGGCTGCGATGATGGAAGGAATGCCGCTTCGTCAGTTGTTAAGCTTCGTTCCCGGAATTAAAAGAGAAATGCTGGAACAGATGGTTGGTGCTTTAAACGAAGGTTTTGCATATAATAAAAAAAATGTATCAATGGAAATGAAAGCCTTATGCCAGATCAGAAATTAGAGAATCTTCTTAATCTTGCCATGAATGCCCTGCCGAAGGAACGGGCGAAATCGGAAAATCTGAATGTGGGATATGATCCCACCACCAGGCTGTGGGATGTGATCGTGAAGTACAGCGGTCCGGAAAGCGGACTTGGTGGTGAGAGGATCCAGGTGGTCCCGCTGCTTGGCAGCTATGCAGTAGTGACATTGCCGGAAACGGAAATTTCTGCATACTCAGTCAGAGAACAGATCGAGTTTATAGAAAAGCCCAAGAGACTTTATTTTGAGACCTTTGAAGAGCGGGAGGCAAGCTGCATTTTGCCGGTGCAGAATGGAACCGATGGCTTAACCGGAAAGGGGATTTTGGTGGGTATTGTGGATTCCGGAGTGGACTATTTCCATCCGGATTTCAGAAACGAGGATGGCAGTACCCGGATCCTGCGACTGTGGGATCAGAGTGTAGCTGGAAATCCACCGGAAAACTATGTATCAGGAACTGAATATACGAAGGAAGAAATTGATGAGGCGCTTGCACTCGGGGAAACCGAAGGCAGGCGCCTTGTTCCGTCTGGAGATTTCAGCGGACATGGAACAGCAGTTCTTGGAATAGCAGCAGGAAATGGGAGAGCATCGGATGGAGTGAATCGAGGCGTTGCGTATAGAAGTGATCTTCTGGTGGTAAAAATGGGAAATCCACGGGAAAATTCATTTCCGCGGACAACGGAGCTGATGGAGGGGATTGATTACCTGATACGGCAGGCAGTGAAGATGAGAAAACCGATCGTCATAAACATCAGCTTTGGGAATAATTATGGTTCCCATGAACCTTATAATTAAGGGAAAACATAAGAAAACACTGATATTTCCTGTGTTTTCAGGCAATTCAGTGTTTTACTCGGATTCATGTTTGGTTGTTGTTTGAGTCTTATAATACTCGGTCAGGATCATGTTAATCTGCTGGGAACGTGTACGATAGTTCGCTTTTGCATCCTTATCAATCTCAGCAACCAGTTCTTTGGACAAAGTAGTATAGACCTGAATATTGTTGGAACTGATAGCCATGTGGCACCTCCGATTCAATTTAATAGAATTATTCTATCATACTTCTTCGGGAGGGGCAATGTGAACTGAAAATTGAAGAATTATTGTTACTGTAAAATTGGAACGGTCGTAAAGAAAATCTATGAATAGAGAACGATAAGAAAGGTAGAACAGACAATGAAGAAAACAATTTTTGAAGAGATGGGCGGTACTTATATCAGACATGGGGATTATCTTATCCCTGCTCTTACCTTACCGAAGGAAGAAGAACAAAGGGTTGTCGGTGTATGGGGACAAAGACATTTGCGGTATTTGAAGGAATACCGCAGATTGCTATATCTGAATATGCTTACAAGCGGCAGGCTGAATGGTTATTTGGCTGATATAGAAGAACAGGCACAGGAACGCTTTGAAAGACTTGTAGAACAGATGAAACAGGCACAAGGCATTACAGAACAGCTAAAGGTGGAAAATGTCTTGGAATGGATAGGAAGAATGAACAATATACAAGTATGTGCGAGGGAGATTGTGGATAAAGAGATAATTTATCAAGAATGAAATGTAAGATAAATAGTGTATAAAATGTAGCAGGGCATCATAAGATAAAATTGTAATTGCATTTTCCACATAGTTCGTGTAAAATGTAATTAGAAAAGCTGTGCATCAGCGGTGGGTTGACACCTAAAATCTGATACGTTTTCCGAACGAAGGTGTCGGAGGTTGGCAGGCAACGGAAAAACCTGATATTTTCCAGACGAAGGTGCTGGAGGTTGGCAGACAACGGAAAAATCAACCATGAGAAGGGAATGTTTAGTGCTGCGGCGTGAACATTCCCTTCTCTAAATTTTATGGGATAAGGATTAAGTTATGGACAAAAGACGTGCAATTCAGATTATGACAAAAGCGGCACAACTATATAAAGAACATCTTGAGGATCAGAAGGTTTTGTTCCTATATGGCTTACCGAAAGAGGTGAATAAGCAATTACAGGAAAGTAATAAGATTTTGTCATCTGTACAGGGATATGAAGTTGTTTTCCATAGATACAATTTTTTACATTTGACAGGAGTTCGATTGAATAAAAAAGAGACAGCTTCTGCAATTCATTTTTACCAGAAATGCCTGGATAAGCGATTAACAGAAAATGATTTTGTTTTTGCAAAAGATGGCTCTACGGGGCAAAAATTGGATATATTGGAACGTATGATGCTTATTAAGAAAAACGTAACAATGATAGGAGAATTTACAGATCGAGGACCGAAATTATATACAGAAAAAGCTGCCGGGAATATATGTGGTTGTATTGGCTTCGTAAAAGATAAAAATACGAAATTAAATGTACCGAACACATTGCTGAAAAAGGACATCAGAGATGTAACAGCACAGCCTACATATAAAGTATTTGCTGTAATATCAAAACACTATACAGATGAGAAATATACAAATCTTGTGAAGATGGACAAAAGTATTGATTTGAAAGAGTGTTGTTTCTCAGAAACAATAGAAAATATGATAGATAGAGAAAATCTATAATGAAATATAAAGAAACCATGCTACTGCTTTTTGTAACAGTATCATGGTTTTATTGTTTGTCGTCTATATTTTAAGTTGATTATTACTTTACAAAATTGGCAATGTTATAATTATCATTGATTTTAGAAGAAGGGAGTATCGAGGGAAATTAGTGGAACTGGTTTTGCAAGCATAGCGTTTGGATATCCAAACGCACTTTGGGAGCCCCCCAAACCCCATTTGTTGGCTTTACAAAGTAGGAATTTTTTGCTCAAGATAAAAAGAGAGTGCGTAAGCGGAAAGAAATCAAATTATGCTTACGCACTTTGTGCCTCACTTTTGCTCGGTGGTTAGCAGTTTGTGAATTATTGGGATGAAGCAATATAACTGTTTTGAGAAAACGGGATATTTTTTATATTAGTAGTTTAAACATTATAGTTCTGTGTTGTGCGATTTTTGCCTGGATTGAACAGGATGTTTTTTTTGCAATTCCTGTTTCCTCTGATATTCAAGTTCCCAGGTACGATGAGAGAAGCTATAGGGATCTTCCATATTGAGATCATCCACTTCATGGGTTGCGATATCACGATAGTGATAGTCATAATATTCACCAAAAGTACCTTTGAGCTGCTCAATCAGTTTCTCTCGGAAAGTAGGTCGTATCTGGATTCTGGCATCCAGTAATTCTGTATATTGCTCTGGTTTAGGCCGGAGTTTTTCCTCTTGGAAAGCGACAGCATCTTTTTCAAGCTGCTCTTTGAGAGCCATATCCTGAGAATCGAGAATATCCAGATTCTTATCCATCTGGTCGTATTTTCTGGAAAGGCTCGCCATATCTTTCTCTGTGGAGCATTCAGCCTGAAACAGCAGCTGTTCTTTGGCGGATTTCAGTTCCTCGATTTCTTCTGTTACGGTTGTAAGCTGCTGGTTTAACTTTATATGCTGGAAAGGATTTAGAATACTGGTTTTACTTTTTTGCACATTTAGTTCTTTCTTTTCAGTAACTTTCGCTTTGAGCTTTTTCTTAATGGTATCATATTTATTTAGGATAGGACGAAAATGCTGCATCCAGTCATGGATCACTTCTTTTTGCATTTCATTATGAAGTAAATGATATTGTGTAAAAATCATATGATTGCGGATTGCTTCTAATGTTTCTGCAATTACCGGAATAGATTTTTCGACAGCTTGAACCAATTTTTTTATCTGTGTTTTTAATTCCCGTAGTATTCTGTTATCCGCACGAACCCGACGGTTGATTTCACACCGGTCTGCTATCATGCCTTTCTTTTCCATATTCTGGGCAATGTAGCCTTCGTGGATGGTTGGCTGTTCAGTGATTCCCTGAGCTGCAAAACTGCGGTGATCAATGGCGGCATTTATCTGATTAAGGGCAAGCATTTTATTTACGGCATCTGCCCAGTTTGCTCTCCAGAGGCAGAGCTGTTCCTCACTGTTCCATTGTTCGGAAATCGGGTTTTGTCTGCCATACCGGGTGCTTTTTGGATGTTTGTCGATACGTTCATAACCTTTCTCCTGTGCTGCCGAGGGAGTCAGATATACTTTCTTTTTCCCAGCTTTATAACGATACTGTTTTTCCCAGCCCTCTTTCTGAGCATCCTTAAATTCAGAAGCAGTAAATCCCTTTTCCTCTCCATCTTTGATGCATAGATATTCTTTTTCGGTTTTATACTGCCATGTTCCGTTTTCGTTTAATGGACGGACAGTAAGTAGAATGTGTGCATGGGGATTGTGACCATCTGTATCGTGAATGGCGAAATCGGCACACATTCCCATATCTACAAAATTCTTTTGAATAAAATTCTGAAGAAGAGAAATATTGCTGTCTTTATCCAACTCAACGGGGAGTGCGACAACAAATTCTCTTGCAAGTCGGCTGTCTTTGGTCTTTTCGGTTTCTTCCACAGCATTCCAGAGTTGTTCCCGGTCATTCCATTCCAATGGAGCCATTGGAGGAAGCATCACCTCCTGATAGATCAGCCCCTGCTTTCTGGTATAGTCATGCTGGATGCCGTCATAATCATTGTACATGCGGCTACAGCTCATATAAGCAGAAGCAGCAACAGCAGACCGACCGGAACCACGGCTGACGACTTTGGCTTGCATATGATAAATTGCCATATCTGGCACCTCCTTTCGATGTTGCCTGCAACAGCGGATAAAGCCCTCGGCAGAGCGCACGAGCCCCGAAGGGGATACCACTGCCTGATTTATCAGGTGGTGAGTAAGTGCGCCCTTCGGGAGTAGAACTTGTGCGTTTACATTCCCCGTAGCCGGATCATCAGCTCCCGTTTCAGGGAATCTAAATCCATTTCTTTAATATGGGGAACAATACTTTCCAGAATGGCTCCTTCCTGGACTAATCGGTGTGTTCTGGCATCACGTTCTTTTTTGCGATTTCTTGCTTCGGCTTCTTCCTGGCGGTGTCTTGCCTGTAAAAGTGCTTTTTCTTCCGGTGTCATGATTCTTTTATCTGCCATATCTGGCACCTCCTTTTTATGCCCGTATCCGGGCAGTTTTGGTTTTAAAATCTTTTGGTTTGGTACTATGGTTTTAGATAACTGACAGTGGCATATTTCTGGTAATAAATGAGGAAAGAAAGTAGTACCACTGTCAGTGAAAAGTAATCATTGTGTTATACTTCTTCGAGTCAGTTCTGGTTCGGAGCATGATTGTTCAACAGGATTTTTTTCGCCCGTTTTAAATTATCTGTTGCATTGTCCTGACGGATATTCCGGTTATTGATACGGACAGGAATACATCTCTCCAGAA
>ENA-OOXA01000122-OOXA01000122.1-human-gut-metagenome-genome-assembly--contig:-NODE-122-length-67742-cov-7.431855_pt1 | contig 67742 bp, 55 predicted proteins | sample MGYA00241581_ERZ501331 | MGnify/ENA primary metagenome ERZ501331 (study PRJEB25962, sample SAMEA2042982) | human gut metagenome | biome: human gut; feature: human-associated habitat; material: faeces...
CGAACCCACGTATCCAGCTTGGAAGGCTGGTGTTCTACCATTGAACTACACCCGCGCATCGTCGCTTCGGTGATTACCGATTGCTTGACCGCTGCAACGATGATTAGTATATAGTAAACCGTTTTATTTGTCAACAGGTTTTTTGAAATTTTTTAAGTTTTTTATTTTTTCCCTTTATTATCAATAATCCCATACATTTGTGGCGGAAACCTGACTCTTCGGTTTCTTGATCACAAGCTCCGGACTTTTGGCACTGACCTTGGTATTTGCAGGGATCGACTCTGTAATAAAAGTATTACCACCAATAATCGTATTCTCTCCCACAACGGTCTCTCCGCCAAGGACTGTAGAATTGGAATAAATAGTTACATTGTCGCGGATCGTTGGATGACGCTTCACATTGGCAAGCTGCTGTCCCATTCTTGTGGAAAGTGCTCCAAGGGTTACACCCTGATACAGCTTCACATTATTTCCGATCTCTGTTGTCTCACCTACAACCACTCCGGTTCCATGGTCAATAAAGAAATACTCCCCGATAGTCGCACCTGGGTTGATATCAATTCCTGTACGGCCGTGTGCATATTCTGACATCACACGTGGGATAAACGGAATTTCTTCTTTATAGAGAACATGTGCCAGACGGTATACATAGATTGCAAACAGTCCCGGATAGGAAAAAATAATCTCTTCCTTGCTCTTGGCTGCAGGGTCACCGTCAAAGCCGGCCTGCACATCTGTCAGAAGCAGTCTCTGGATCTCCGGAAGCTGCTCAAAAAATCCACATGTGGTTCTGTCTGCATGAGTTGCTGCCTCTTCCGGTTCCTCACCGTGATAAAGAAGTGCGATCTCAATCTGGTTTTTCAGTCTGTCATAAATATCGTTCAGTCTGTGTCCCACATAATACTCCGGAAATACAGTGGCACTGGTATCCGTACTGAAATATCCCGGAAATATAATGGATTTCAGATCTCTTACTATATCAATGATCACCGAACGGTTCGGCAGACGTCTGCCGCTCTTCGGCATAAAAAGTTCTTCGGAAGCGTAATTCTCAGTAAGTCCCTTCGCAACATTAAGAATCGCTGATTTCTTGTCGCTCATAATTCCCTCCATTTCTGCACATCCACTTCTGTCTGTACACTTTACCCATTATCTTATTATAGTATGGAAGATTCGTCAATAATGCAGAAAGAAAAGTTTCAAAAAAGATTGACCTTTCCCCGGATACCTTATATAATAATAAAGGTTTGCACACGGAGATGTACCCAAGTGGCTGAAGGGTCCGCACTCGAAATGCGGTAGGCCGGGCAACTGGTGCGAGGGTTCAAATCCCTCCATCTCCGCTTTTCTGTCCGGCTGTGACAGAAGAAAGTTTTATTTATATTTTATGTATAAAAAACACTTTCATCTCTTGACAATTGTATGTTTTATATGTATAATTTCAACAGTGATGAAAACACAACCGAATATAGGGGATTGGTCAAATGGTATGATAGGGGTCTCCAAAACCTTTGGTGGGAGTTCGATTCTCTCATCCCCTGCTATTAATGAGTCGGTAGAACTTTAAAATTAAAGTTTTCCGGCTCTTTTTTGTTATGTTGAAAAAAATAAAAATTTTTTTTAAATATTAAAACCAAATCTCTTTTTGCATCGTCTATAATATAGAAAGGGGGAAAAAGTAACTATAAGAAGGCACTGAAATAAGTATCGACAGTGAGTACACAAGAATATGATGAAAAAATCATATAAATAAAAACAAAGGAGAGAAAAATTATGTTAAGAGAAAAAGTTACAAAACTGACAAAACTTCTGTTTGCAGGAGCAACAATGGCACTGTGTGTAGCAACTGTCAATCCGGCTGTGCAGGTTCAGGCGGGAATGCTGGAAGAGAGTGAACCGAATAACAGACCTGGAACTGCAAATAGAATTTCTTTAAATACCTGGGTAACGGGAGAAATGACATATTCTGATGAAGACTGGTTTCAGTTTACAATTCCAGCAGGAAGAGGTTATACATGGTTTCAGATAAAACCAACGATGAATAATGTTTATGATGATTCAAACTGGTCTATTACCTTAAAAGATTCGGATAATCATACATTATTAGATGGTGTGTCTGGTCATTCATTCAATACATTAAAATATGGATGGAAACCAGGAAAGTATTATGTACAGATACGACATAGTTATACTAGAGAAAAAGATGATTACATGTTTATAACTCGCTATACAAAATCCAGTGACTGGGAGGCAGAGAACTATTGGGGAAATAAAAAATATGGCGATCCCAATTATATATATGTAAATAAACAATACACAGGAAATATATATTGCAACAATGATACTGACTACTATCGCGTGAAATTAAACGGAACAAATAAAGTTTCATTGAAATTTGATATAGATGACAGTGTTTCTCATCCGGGAAGCTGGAGAATAGCGTTTGCTGAGTGTAAAAGCAGAAAACCATTAGGTGAGTATACGGTTAATTCAAATGATACAGTGACAATTCCCAAATGTACGGGAGATCTGATGATAGAAATTAAAAATGATGGTTATAATTCTGCAACAGGTCAGATCTACCACATTAAGGCATCCGTAAAAACAAACACAATTGTAAAACCAATCGCAACAACAATCTCCTCAATCAAAGCCGGCAAGCGCCAGGCAACAGTTTACTGGAGAAAAGCCAACAATGCAACCGGTTACTATGTATACCGAAGCACAAATTCAAAGAGTGGATACAAAAAAATCGCAACAGTAACAGGAAAGACATACTACACAGACAAGAAATCCCTGACCAGCAAAAAAACATACTATTATAAAGTAGTTTCTATCCGTAAATCCGGTTCCAAGGTTTTGACAGCGAAATCTTCAGCTTGCAAGAGTGTAAAGATTAAATAAATATCTGTCTGATTTCCAGGCATTAAGGATATTATATATTTCCATAAAAATTTGAAACTTGCAATCATCCCCAATCGTCTACAAAGTAGAAAGGGGGGAAAGAAATAAAAAATACAGTATAAAGTAACTTGTAAATGAATCAAGCAGAAATATTATTTAGGAATATGATGAAAAAAATCATATAAATAAAGACAAAGGAGAGAGAAAACTATGTTAAGAGAAAAAGTTGCAAAACTGGCGAAGCTTCTGTTTGCAGGGGCAACAATGGCACTGTGTGTAGCAACAATTAATCCAGCAGTGCAAGTACAGGCTGGAATGTTGGAAGAAAATGAACCGAATGGATCACCGGCAACAGTAAATAAGCTTCCGTTAAATACATGGATAAGAGGTACGATTGGTGATTATGCTGATCAGGATTGGTATGAAATTACAATCCCCAGGGGGAATGGATATTCTCAGATTGAAATTAAACCATCAGCAGATAATCCTCTGAATGATTCTGCTTGGAGAATTGAAATATGTGATAAAAATAGGCATACGTTAAGATCATATACCGCAGGCGCAAATAAAGATGCTAAAATTGGATTGGTAGCAGGTAAGTATTATATAATAGTGAAATGTCAATATAGTAATATAGGTTTAGATGGCACTTATAATCTGATGGCTCATTATACTGCTTCTAAAGAATGGGAATTAGAAAGGTACTTTAGAGATAAGAACCCTAGAAATGCTAACATTGTATATCTAAATAGAAGATATACGGGAAGTTTATATTGCAATGATGATGTAGATTATTATCGTTTTAAATTAAATGGGACTAATAGAGTTTCATTTAAATTTATTGTAGATGATAGTGTTTCTGATCCTGGTGTGTGGCAAATTAATTTTAAAGAGTATAACAGTAGAAAAGAATTAGAAAGCTATAGGGTCTCTGCGAATGAGACGATAGTGGTTCCAAAATGTGTGGGGGATTTAATGGTAACTATTGAAAACCCATATTATGAAGCAGCAACGGAACAGATCTATCATATCCAGGCATCCGTAAAAACCAACACCATCGCAAAACCATCCGCTACAACAATTACCACAGCAAAAGCCGGCAAGCGTCAGGCAACAGTTTACTGGAAGAAAGCAAAAAATGCAACAGGCTACTATGTATATCGCAGCACAAATTCCAGAAGTGGATACAAGAGAATCGCAACAGTAACAGGAAGAACATCCTACACAGATAAGAAATCCCTGAAAAGCAAAAAGACATACTATTATAAAGTAGTATCCATTCGAAAATCTGGCTCCAAGGTTCTGATTGCAAAATCTTCTGCTTATAAGGCAGTAAGGGTTAAATAAAATCTAATTTTTATGATGCCGGGACTTTTGTAAAAGAGTCCCGGTATCGTATTGTCCGGTCAGGAGTAGTTTTCATTTGATTAAATTTACGAGAGAAGGAGATGACAGAAATGAATGAAATCAGTAATATCTCTTCTGAAAAAAAGAAACCATCAATTACAGTAAAAAATGTAATAAGAACATTGACATTCTGCTGTGCAATATTATTTTTCTGCCCGATGTTTATGGTTTCCTGTTCCGATTCAGACTGGGGCGTGGATACAGATCTGATAAAGGTATCAGCAGTAACAGCAATAAAAGGTATCTCAAGTTATGGTGAGACACTTGTATCTCCACAGCCTGTTATTGCATTATGTCTGTTGCTGCCTGTAGCTGTATTAGTGTTTCTTTTTATAAAGAAGTTTACAGATAAACAGACGTCAGCAGCTGTTTGTGGAATGACAGTGCTGGATCTTATTATATGGATCATTTTCAGAACATCTGCAAAGAAGTTTGCGGAGGATGCTCAGTGTCAGTTTAAAACAACAGGATGGTATGTCATCAATATAATAGCATTGCTTTTGATTCTTATATTTACAGTGTTAATACTGATAAATCGTTTACAGATGCAGACAGATTTAATGGATGTTTTTTCAAAAAAGGATATACATAATGCTATGGGGCAAATGTCAGATACAGTAGGGCATTTTTCCAATACAATGTCACAAATGGCGGGAAACGTAGCAGGTAATATTCGAAAAAGAACAATGAAAGAGGATATAATAGGTTATTGTGCAAAGTGCGGAAAACCGATTACATATGGACATAAATTCTGCATTTCATGCGGAACGCCTGTTCCGGAAAGTATGATTGCGGAAGCGGAAGCAGCGAGAAAAGCGGCAGAAGAAGCAAGAAGAGCAGAAGAAGCAAAGCGCGAGGCGGAAGCAGCAAGAAAAGCAGAAGAAGCAAAGCGCAAAGAGGAAGCAAGAAGGGAAGAAGCGAAACGTATAGCGGAAGAACAGAGAAAATCCGCGGAATCGGTAGCAAAAACAGAAGAAATTGCAGAAAAGCAGACGAAAATGCAGGAAAAAACAGATGATACACCAGAATCTGCAGAACAGTACATGGAAACAGAGGATAAGGTTGTAAAATGCCCTCAGTGTGGTGCAGAAATAGAAGCAAATGCGAAATTCTGTAAATTTTGCGGGTTCAAACAGTGGTAATTTCGGGTAAGGCAGAAATTATCATAGTGTGCGAAGAAAAATAGAATACAAATGAATGATAGCCCTGTGTATATGTTCAAAACATATCCAGGGCTATTGTGGATTTTTCAACCGAATCAAGTAAGTCCCCTGCCTCTATTGCGGAAAGCAATAAGCTGTGAGTGGGGACTTGATCGTGAATATTCGCCTGATTTTTAAGGCGTTAAAGTTACTGATTTTCCATAAAAATATAAAACCGGCAGTAACTTTGAATCGTCTATAAAGTAGAAAGGGGAGAAAAAGATATGACAGAACATGACATTGGAAAAATGATTACCTGTACGATTGACAGTATGCCGGTTCCCTGGGAAAAACTGTGGACTGTGTTTCGAAAAATCCTTCAGTTGACACAGCGGGAAAATGAGAATAACATCATACAAAAAGAAGAAAATAGTGAAGTGGAAACAACGGGGGAAGAAGAATGAGATGCAGTAAATGTGGAAGTGAAATACCAGATCATGCAAATTTTTGCAGGAACTGTGGAAGTCCTACCAGAAACAATATGACATGGCTGGTTCAGCGGGCGAGGGCAAATGATCAGCAAGCGCTTGCGGAAATATATGAGATCAGCAGTCCGGCAGTGTATAAAGCCATAAGAGTACTTATTAAAGATGAAGATACGGTTTATGATATTTTGCAGGATACCTATGTAAAAGCATTCACCAGACTTGATCAGCTGCAGGATGCAGAGAAACTGATCCCGTGGCTGAAAATGATCGCGAATAACCGTGCCAAAGACTGGCTGAAAAAATCAAAACCCGTATTTTTTACAGATATTTCCGGTACAGAAGAAGAGGACAATGTGTCTTTCGAGGAATCAATAGAAGATGTCCGTTCTGATATGAATCCGGAAATGTCTATGGATGAAAAAGAAGTTCGTCGTCTGGTAATGGAAATCCTGGATCAGCTTCCGGAAGATCAGCGAATCGTGATCGGTATGTTTTACTATGAAGAGATGCCGGTAAAGGATATTGCGGCGGCACTGGAAGTCAGTGAAAATACGGTTAAAAGCAGATTGTCTTATGGTCGTAAAAAAATAAAAGAACAGGTCCTGGATCTGGAAAAGCATGGAACCAAACTTTACAATGTCGCGCCGTTTGTATTCTTCCTGTATCTGCTTCGCAGAGTGGATTCTGTGTCCGCAGAGCCGCTTGATCCAGATGCGTTGCAGGGAATCCTGAATTCCTGTTCTGGAGGAATATCCGGGAAACAACTTACATGGGGAAAACCCGATCCAGACAGTAATTTACAAAATGGCCAAAATGTTCAGGGAGGAACCGGTGCAGAAGGCAGTGCGGGTAACTCCTGGAATCGCACAGATGCATACGGAGATAATGGAAACAGCTGGAGTGATACAGGTATTTCAGAAAACAGAAGGAATCCGCAGAGCAGTACAGATGGATATGGAGATAACAGAAATAACTGGGGGAATACAGGCGCATCGGGAAATAAGGGAAAAACATGGAAGGGGGCCAATACCGCCGGTAATGGCGGAAAAGCAGCCGGGGCTGCGGTGAAGGCAGGAGCAGCTAAAACTGCAGGTGGCGCTGCAGCCAGGTTTGCGGGACTTAAAATTGCGGCATTGATTCTTGCAGGATCTCTGGGCGCTGGAGGTATTACATATGGTATTGTGAGAAATGCGGATACTTTACCGTTTGTATATGAGCAGAAAGTCAAAGATACTTCTGATTCTGCAAAAGGAAAAATATCTCCCGGCTCAGAGAAGAAATCGGATACAAAGGCAACAATAGGAACTGAAAAAACGACTGCCACAAAGAACTCAGCAGCTTCAAATACTGCATCTTCAAATACAAAGAAGGCTGTGGATTCCGACGGAACACAGCAGAATGCTCAGAATCCACAGACAGAATCCGCAGTTACACCAGAACCAACGGCCATACCGGAACCGACTGCCACACCGGTGCCGGCAGAAAATCCAAGCAACTACCAGGATATGCCGGAATATGCCAAATATGCATCTTTTATCCAGAATCTCTGTGCAAATACAGCTGGAACTACAGAGATAGCATTGTACGATATTGATGGGGATGGAATCCGGGAACTGATATTTTCTCATGGAACCTGTGAGGCAGACTGGATCAATGATGTTTACACTTTGGAAAATGATACAAATGTAATTTCTATTGGAAGTATCGGAAGCCATGTAGGACTTTATACGGCACCGGACGGAAATGGAATTTATTCTCAGTTTGGACATATGGGATACGAGAAAATAGATCGTTTTACCAAAAACGGAAATGCACTTAATGAGGAAAACATTGCGACCACAGATGTTGGCTCAGGAGAATACACAACCTTTGACAGAGAAATCAAATTAATTCCTGTTTCGGAACTTGGCGGTGGTCAGCAGGACCAGAGTGGAGATTCGCAGGAAGTGGAAGGTCTGGATTTAATTGCAGGAACGTGGTATACGCAGGGTGGAATGCCGTATCATTATAAAAAAATAATTTCAGGAAATGCAATAGAGGAATATGGACCTGAAGCAACAGAACCTTCAGACGAAGAAACGATCAGTGAGGTTATAAAGACAGATTATGGATATTTCTTCAGACTGGAGAATAATGGTCGCGGATTTAATCCTGCTTATCGTTTGGAATTGAGCAATCCGGAAACGTTGATAGCTGTCGATACTGCAGATCCGTATAGTATGGACGGATACAGTGGCACAGACAGCCTTGTCAGGAATAAAGATTTTAACTAAATCAAGTAAGCCCCTGAGGGGATGCAAAAAGCAACAGGCAGCAGTTAAATTCAAAATCAAAAGGCACATACAGGGAAGATTCTCCCCTGATATGTGTTTTTTTCAAAAAATTTCTTTTTTCTTAAAACCAGCACATCATGCGGATCGTCTATAAAGTGAAGGAGGTAAAAAGATAAAATCCGGGAAGATACTTAAAAACCATAACTATAACAGAAAAAAGGAGCATTTTTATGAATAAGAAATGGAAAAGAACAACAGTACTTGGCGGGTTAGCAGTGATTGTGATGGTCATTTTGAGGAGAAGAAAAAAACAATTGAAATTGAGCGAAAACAATATTAAAATTGTACGTGAAAAGAAGAAAAAACGACAATAAAACAGAAAAATGAGGCATATTCGACAATATAAACGACATAATTGTAGAAACCCCAATTATGAAAAAAGTAAATTCGTAAGATATTTATAATATCATATAAGACTTGCTTCATTTAACCAAATCAAGTAAGTCCCCTGCGGGGTTGTGAGAAGCAACAAGCAGAGGCTGGGACTTGTTAAACAGAATTTTTCATATAAAAATGAACGGAAGAACAACGGGAGGAGAAATATGAGGTGCGTGAAATGTGGACAGGAACTTCCCGATGATGCAAATTTTTGCAGAAGATGTGGAAGTCCTACCATAAGAAATATGTCTTACCTGGTTCAGAAAGCGAGGGAAAATGACCAGGAAGCACTTGCAGAAATATATAAGATCAGCAGCCCGGCAGTTTATAAAACGATACGGGTTTTGATCAAAGATGAGGATACGGTTTATGATATCCTGCAGGATACATATGTGAAGGCATTTACCAGGCTGGATCAGCTTCAGAATCCGGATAAACTGATCCCCTGGCTGAAAATGATCGCCAACAATCTTGCAAAAGACTGGCTGAAGAAATCAAAACCGGTGTTTTTTACAGATATATACGGTGGAGAAGAGCTGGAAGATATCCCTTTTGAGGAGTCCATAGAGGATGTCAGGTCAGAGCTGAATCCTGAGATGGCTATGGATCAGCAGGAAGCGAAGCGTCTTGTAATGGAGATTCTGGACCATCTGCCAGAAGATCAGCGAGTGGTTATCGGTATGTTTTACTACGAAGAGATGTCTGTAAAAGATATTGCGCAAACTCTCGGAGTCAGTGAAAATACTGTAAAAAGCCGGCTGTCCTACGGACGAAAAAAAATAAAAGAGCAGGTCATGGATCTGGAAAAACGTGGAACGAAGCTTTACAATGTTGCACCGTTTGTATTCTTCCTGTATCTGCTTGGAAAAGCCGACAAAGTATCCGCAGAACCAATGGTGCAGAAAGCTTTGCCGGATATTATGCAATCTTATTTCCGGGAGGTATCCGGGCGTACTGCATTCCAGGCAGGGGGTGTAGGAAATAGTTGGGGAAATAATAGCAGAAATCCAAATAACAGATTATCAGGAGGTGCTGAAAGTTCAGGACAGACCGGAAGTAGTTCAACAGGTCCAACGGGATATGATGGATCAACAGGGCGACCACCGGGGACAGGAAGTCCTGGCCCGGGTGCTGCAGGGTCAAATACAAACGGATGGGCATCAAATGCGGCACATACAGCAGCCTCGACCTCATCAAAGGCGGCAGGAACCATAACAGGAACTGCTGCGAAACATGCAGGGCTGAAAATTGCGGCAGTGATCCTGGCAGGCTCTCTGGGGGCAGGCGGCATCACCTATGGAGTTGTAAGAAATATAGATAAACTGCCATTTGTTCATCAACAGGAACCGGAAACGCAGGAAAAAGAAACAGCAGAGGTGCAGAAAGAAGAACAGGTAAAACCTGAAGAAACTCCGAAAGCAACTCAGGTAGCAGAAGCTACTGATAAGGCAGAGGAGAAATCTTCTGAAAAAGAAGAGAAAAAACTTTCAGAGGAAGAACTCTACCGGACATTTTATGACGGATATGTAAAAGATGAGAATCTTCAGGTGATCCAGGATGGGTATGTGGCGGATTATGATTTCAATACAGGTTATGCAAATGATCTGCTGTTAAGCGCTGCGATGGAAGATTTCGGAGGAAATGGAAATAAAGAACTGCTTCTGATCCGGACCAGGGCGAAGGAAAAAGATGAGAACAGCAGTAATTATACAGATGTAGAACGACCGTTATATATGGAACTTTATGGGATTGATGATCAAAAAGTAACCTTGAGGAAGGAACTGGAGATCCCGGATACAGATCTGAATACATATGGAGACAGTATTGAAGAGAAGCTTGAACTGCGAAAAAAAGAAGGTTCTTATTATCTATACAGATCTGGACGATGGTCACCGAGTCATGGGGCAAGTGATTATCTGGACACTTTTATAAAAATGTCAGAAACCGACATGGTACAGGAGTGTAACCTCAGATGGTGTTTTGGAGCTACTTATGGAACATGCCAGATCAATGGACGGGATTTTTATACCGGTAATAAAGATTCGGATATGCAGCAGATTGAGAATCAGCTTGAAGTTTACGGGATGAATGGCGGTCAGGAATTAACAGGCCCATATTTGCTGGATTTTAACAGAGGGGCAGATTTGGATGCACAGACATACAGCCAGCGAGACAATGTAATATTACAGAACTGTTTCGCCGCACAGCCTGCAGTCGTCTCACCGACATTTACCCCGATGCCAACCATTGAAATACCGCAGGAAGAAACTGGGGTTACGGAATATTATTTTACAGTATTACATCCAAAATACAGTGAGGGAAGCACTTTGCCATGGACAACACAGGTGGATTATAATGCGGATGATGACACACTTACTTTTTACGCAACATTTAGGAAGTCGGATAAAAGCTCATTTGTATACGATGAAGCAATAGAGGTGTCGTATGGTCAGAGAACGTTCCAGCTGACTCCGGATACAAAATATTTATATAATGAAACAGATGAACAGGTTGCCAGACCAAAAGAAGATGCTGTGAATACCTGTGTAAGAGTAAATGGTTTGCAATTGTTAATAAAAGTCGTCGATGGAAACGTAGAATCCATGACATTTTCTTCATAAAAAACAAAAATTTTTTCATCTCCCTAAAACCTTCCCCTTCCCTGAATCGTCTAATAATCAGAAAGGGGGGAAAACAGGCGGGGAATTGCAGCATACAGGGAAAGCTGCCAGAAGAGGATATGATAAAAAAATCATATACATTAAAAAAGAGAAAAGGAGAGAGAAACTATGGTATGTAAACATTGTGGAACTCAGAACCCGGACAGTTCTACATTCTGCCAGGGATGTGGAGCGAAACTTGGAGGCTCCGGTACAGCCGGAAGCAATGGCGCCGGAGGAAATAATTCTTACGGCGGAAACACAGCAGGCTTTAATGGAAGCACCGGAGGTTATGCAGGAAATAACGGAGGATTCCAAGGAGGCAATTACAATCAGAACAGTAATTTCAACAGATCACAGTTACCGAACACCGCTTCTATCCCGGAAGAATATCAGCCAATTTCCATGTGGGGATATTTTGGATATGAACTTCTGTTTTCTATCCCGCTGGTAGGATTTATCCTTCTTCTGGTATTTTCGTTTGGCGGAACAAAGAATAAGAACCTGAAGAATTTTGCCCGTTCTTATTTCTGCTTTATGATTGTGATCATTGTTCTTTCCATTATTTTCCTGGGAAGTACGATAGGCGCTGCATTGAGTTATATGTAATTAATATGAAATAATATAAAATCTGGTGTAATGTCGGTGGTTAACTGGAGGTGGGCGAATTCTCCTGCCTGCAAACCCCCGGCATATGTCAGATATAATTTCCGTAGACAGAATAAAGGACACATACATATGAACGGTGAATTAAAAGATTTTGTCCTGAGAAAACAGGATGAACATACAAAAAACCTGGCATTATTTAAAACATTTGAAAGAATACGGTATTTTGGAAAAAACGTATTCATCATAGGTGGCATAGACGATCCGGATGACAGTGACTTAAGCGGACCAATTGAAAAGGTCATACATGTGGCTATCCTGCTGGCCTGTCTGTTACTGATCGGTGGAAAGTATTGGATCATAAAGGCACTTATCGTATATGCATTGATTCATTATATTCTGCAGAAACTGGGAAAATATTTCATTGATACTTATAAAGAAAAGCTGGATGAAATTGCAAAAGAATGTCAGGAAAGACTGAACAGTTTCTGTCAGGAACAATATCAGAAATATGAAATTGTATGGGGCAATGAATATGGTGAAATTTTATTTGATGGTCTGATGATAAAAAACGGATGTTTTGAAGCAGACCTGGGAGTGGAATGTGGCCCAATTGATATTTATTGCTTAAGTGATACAGTTGCCGGTGAGCGATATAAAGCAGAAAAAGCACAGAAATATCCAAATGGAAATAATGTGTACATTGATATGAAAAAGAATATTGCATCAACAGAGTTTAATAAAAAAATGGGTGTTCTTACATTACCGGAAAAAGAACATGAATGCATGAAATTTTTATCGACATCCTGTCAGCTTGCTATCGTGCAGGCAGCAGGAAATAATATAGTGAGAGAAATCCATATCTGGCAGGGAAAACTTCATATAACGATGATGCAGGCTTTTGGGCGTGCGGATGCAAATATTGCAGTATATGCAGAAAATGCGATTGTAAATGCATTTGGAGCAGTTGAGTATTCCTGCAGCCAGATACAGCATCAGGAAGAACTGGTACGCTCCTGTTATCAAAGCTTAACTGAATAAACTGCGGAGCAGTTATTTGGCCATGCAGTGAATGCATATGATTTTATCTGCCTGATACAGGAAGTAAATACATGAATACAAAGCGGAATAAGAATAATATCTGCTTTATAAATAAAAGAAAAGGGAGGATCTATGATGTATTTTTTAATTATTGTCGCTGCGATCGCAGTATACGTTATCATGACAAGAAACAAATTTAATGAGCTTCAGCAGATGATCAAAAACGGAGTATCTGATATTGGAGTACAGAGTGAAGCATTGGACAGAACTCTGGATAAACTGATCGATATTGCCAGAAACGGTTATCAGAAAGAAATCGAAGGTATTGCACAGCTGACAGCAAAAGACAAACTTGACAGACTGTTATTCCTCGGACAGAAATATCCGGATCTGAAAAGTATTGGAGAATATTCCGCGATTGCCAGAAAGTCGGAAATGCTGGATAAGAACCTCACCGCAGCCCGTCAGCTGGTAAACGGAAATATCCGTGAATATAATACAGCGATCAATAACTTCCCTGGAACCATCGTTGCATCTATGTTTGGTTTCAAAGAAGAAGCGTTCATTGATGCGGAAAATTACGAAAAGAATAAATCACTTGAAAGAAGAAACCTGGATCTTACAAAATAATTTTGACCGAATCAATCAGTCAGACAGCGAATATGGATGCGTTTATATGTCTGACTGGCACAGGAGAGAAATATGAATTGCAAAAAGTGTGGTGCAGAAAATGTTGATGGCGCAAAATTTTGCTGCAAATGTGGAAGTCCGTTAGACACCCCTGAAAAGAACACAAAGATAAATTTTTCAGATATAAATGTAGAAAAAATATTATCCAATGATAAGATACCGAAACAGGTAAAGGACATTATAAATAAAATCATGCAGCTTCCCAGAAAGGTTCTGATTGGAGCAGTAGCAGGAATTGTTGTTCTGATCGTACTGATCGGAGCTGTTCGCAGTCACGGCAGGACAATAGATCTGAATAAATATCTGACCATTAATACCAGCGGTTATAATGGATATGGATCAGTCACGGCAGAGGTTGACTGGGATTCTTTTGAGGAAAAGTATGACTCTAAAATTTCATACAAAAAGAAAAACCTCCTGAATAAGCTGGAAAGGTTCTTATGGGATGACCGTTCTCCAATGAATTTTCTGGAAGGAAACGTAAGTGTAAGTATCGAGAATGATGGAACTTATTTTTCCAACGGAGATAAGGTGGCATATACATGGAATGTCAGTGATGATCTTCAGGGAGCTCTGAATTATAAGCTCAAATATAAAGATGGTACCATAAAAGTTTCCGGACTTGAAGATGCGAAAAAAGTTGATGTTTTTGACGATGTATCTGTGGATTTTGAAGGACAGGAACCGGAAGGCACGGCTACCATGACTTATCAGGGAAATGAACTGGATGATTCTTATTTTCAGTATGAGCCTTCAGAGGGCCTAAGTAATGGAGATAAAGTTACCGTAACACTGAGCGAGGAAGGAGTTGCAAGCCTGACCCGGGATTATGGTGAAGTGCCGGAGGAGACAGAGAAAGAATATACAGTTTCCGGTCTTGTATGTCCACTTAAGAGCCTGAATCAGATTGACGATGATTCCATGAAAACTTTAAAGAAGCAGGCAGAAGATGTTTACGCTTCTTATATGGGACAAAACTGGGATGAGACATCTACTCTGGAATCTCTTACATATCTTGGAGATTATCTGCTGACAGACAAAAATGACAGTGATGGAAATATTTTGTATCTGGTATATAAGGCAGAGATAAGAAGCCAGTATTCTGACGAAGAAGATGGTGATACAGATACTACTGATGATATTTACTGGTACATCAGCTACAGCAATGTGATGCTAAGTGACGAGGGCTTACAGCTGGATCTTGTGGATTACAGAACGCCAGGCGAAACTACGGAAGTAGAAGGCAAGGGATATAACTGGAGTTATTATGGATATGATTCTCTGGATTCCCTCTATAAAGATGTAGTCACATCAAATATGGATGTATATAATCATGAAGATAACGTAGAAGACAAATAACAGACAAAAATCAGGGGATTGCTTAAATGCAATCCCCTGAAATCGTATATATTGAAAATTATTTCGCTTCTGTCTCAGCGCCTTCAGCATCCTCGTCTTCTTCAGGAGCAGCTTCGTACTCACCGATGTGAACAACAACCGCATCCTCAGGTGTGATGAAATGAACCTGTTTGCCTTCCGGAATCGGGAGATCTTTTACATGGATGTCACGGACATCAGCAGGATAGCCATTGAAGTCGATGACGATGGTATCCAGCAGGTTGGCTGGCTCTGCTTTATAGTGGATTTCCTCCATCTCCTGTTCAACAATACCCTGAACCAGTTCTGTATGCTCCAGTTTGACAGCTACGGTTGTGGATACTTTTTCACCGGCAACCAGTGCCTGGAAGTCCAGAGCCATCAGCTGTTTCTCAATTGGATTATAATCGATATTCTTTACCAGGGCATCTACTTTTTCGCCTTCGATGTCCAGATAAATCTGAGTTCCTTCTTTATTTGCTTTAATGAATTTCGCAGCCTCGGCAGCGTCAAACTGAAGTGCTACCGGCTCTTTCATTTCTTTTCCACTAAGAATTCCTGTGACGTAACCCTCACGTCTTAATTTTTTAGCCTTTACATTTGGGTTTCTCTTCTCTGCTTTCAATGTGATCATGTCAAATTCCTCCTCCTGATGCATGGATTCCGGTAATGTTGCTGTTCGCGCTGTTCGCAGTAACACGAATTCTGCATTTCTTTTTTGACTGTGATTATTATAGCACTTCTCGACCGAAGTGGCTAACAAAAAGTTAGAAAATTTAAGAGAAATATTTTGTATTGTTTGACTTATACACGAAACTTCAATAGTAAAATTAGATAAAAACATAGCTGAGATTTGAGATTTTACAGAAAAAATTAAAACAACATGAAAAATTGCACAAATCAAGCGGCGATGAAAGCCCCAAAATTGCCATTTATTTTGTATAGAAATGAGTGATGAATACAAAATCTGATTTATTTTCTGACCCAGGAATGGAAAAATGAGGCGAGAGTCCATGTTTCGGACATGATTGGCGAGAATTGTTCTAATTAATGCAATAGACCAGTACAGATCAGGAACAGGATTCTGAAGAATACGGTCGAAATTTTACCCAGGAGAAAGAATTTAACGGAATTGCATATAATTCCCGAAATAATTTAACACACAATTCACAAACCCTTAGCGCAGCTACGATATCTGAACATCCGGAAAACTTCTATACTAAGAACCATGCGAGCGAGGAGAGAAGAGAAAGGAGATAAGTGATGTCAGAAATTGCACTTAGAAATGTATGTAAGCAATTTGATTCGGAACATTACGGTATAAAGGATTTTAATCTTGATATACATGACAAGGAATTTGTAATCTTCGTAGGTCCGTCCGGATGCGGAAAATCCACAACTTTGCGGATTATTGCAGGCCTGGAGGAAATCACAGACGGTGAACTGTGGATTGACGGAGAACTTTCCAATTATCTGGAACCAAAGGAAAGAGGAATGTCCATGGTGTTCCAGAACTATGCCTTATATCCAAACATGACTGTTTATGGAAATATGGCATACGCCCTGAAGATCCGCAAAATGCCAAAAGATGAGATTGATAAAAAAGTCCATGAGGTGGCAAAGATCCTGGAGATCGAGCAGCTTCTTGACCGGAAACCGGCAGCTCTTTCCGGTGGTCAGAAACAGAGAGTTGCCATCGGAAGTGCCATTATCCGGAAGCCGAAAGCTTTCCTGATGGATGAACCTCTTTCCAACCTGGATGCGAAACTCCGTGCACAGATGCGTGTGGAGCTAGTGAAATTACATAAACAGCTGGATACCACCATTATTTACGTAACACACGACCAGACAGAGGCCATGACTCTTGGGACTAAGATCGTGGTCATGAAAGATGGTCTGATCCAGCAGGTGGGTGCACCACAGAGTATTTATGACAATCCGGTAAATCTTTTTGTAGCAGGTTTCCTTGGTTCCCCATCCATGAACTTTTTCCAGTGTACCGTAAAAGCAGAAGAAAACAACCGCACAGCCCTTCTTCTGGATGACGCAAAAACTGTGAAAAAAGTTTATCTGGATGGCACCAGAGGAAAACAGATCGCAGACAGATATAACGGCAGACACGTGATCCTGGGAATCCGTCCGGAAGATATCTACGAACTTGAAGAGGCGAAAAAACTCGGAATTGAAAATGACAGCGTAGATGTGGACGAACCTGTAGTAAACCGGGAAATGCTTGGAGCGGAAGTGATCCTCTATTTTGATGAGCAGGGCAAAACCCTGGCAGTCCGCCTGAATCCGGAGAACCAGACCAAGGTCGGCGAAAAAGTTTCCTTATATTTTGACATGGATAAAGCCCATGTGTTTGATCCGGAAACCGAAGAGAATCTTTTTTACAGGGAGGAAAAATAATCATGGGAAACAACAGCAAAAGTAAGATCACACCGTACTTATACCTGGTACCCTGTATGCTGATCTTCGGAATTTTCCTGTTTTATCCGTTTGTAAAAACAATCTATTTAAGTCTTTACAAAACAAACAAAATGGGACAGGCAAAACTGTACGTTGGCCTGGACAACTATAAGGAACTGCTTCAGTCCGCATCCTTTATCAACAGTCTGAAAGTGACACTGATCTTTGTTCTGATCGTGGTGATCGGCGGCATGCTTCTTGGCCTGATCGCTGCAGTACTCTGTAACAAAGCATTTCCGGGAATCCGGGTGTTCAGTACTTCCTATGCGCTTCCAATGGCCATCGCATCCAGCTCTGCGGCAATGATCTTCCAGATCATGCTTCATCCGGCAGTTGGTATTGTAAACAAGCTTCTGGGACTTGATATCAACTGGCTGAACGATCCGAAGACCGCACTGATCTGTGTGGCAATTCTTACAGCCTGGCTGAACAGCGGAATCAATTTCCTGTATTTTTCCGCAGGTCTTGGAAACATTGACGAGACCATTTATGAGAGAGCTTCTGTAGATGGAGCCAGCAGTGTGCAGCAGTTTTTCAGCCTGACACTTCCAGGGCTTTCTCCGATCATGTTTTATACACTGGTAGTAAATATTATTCAGGCCTTCCAGTCTTTTGGACAGATCAAGATCCTCACAGAAGGCGGACCTAATGAATCCACCAATGTTATTGTCTATTCCATTTACAGGGACGCATTTTTCAACTACCGGTTCGGAAGTGCGGCAGCCCAGTCTGTAATCCTGTTTATAATCATTATGATCATCACACTGATCATGTTCCGTATTGAAAAGAAGGGAGTAAATTACTGATGAGTCAGATGGAAAATGTGGCAGTTCCCGCTGTGGGAAATCTGTCAAAAGAAGAACTTCTGAAGCTGAAAGAAGCCATGAATGCAAAAGCACTCACAAAGAGAAGAGCAAGAACCGCCCTTCGTGTGGCTGCCAATGTGGTGTTCGCGATTCTGATCCTGCTTCCTTTGCTTTATGCGATCAGTATTGCGCTGATGCCTTCCAATGAACTGTTTACTACAGAGTTAAATCTCTTTCCCAAAAATCCGACCTTTTCCAACTTTATCAATGCATTCCGTACCGTTCCGCTTCTCCGTTTCATTTTGAATTCCTTTATCATGGCGGGATGCATTACCATCGGACAGATCATTACCTGTTCTCTTGCTGCTTTTGCGTTTTCTTTCCTGGAATTCAAAGGAAAAGGTATTCTCTTCATGGTTGTGATGGCGACCATGATGGTTCCAGGAGAGGCAACGATCATTTCCAACTATCTGACCGTATCAAGCTGGGGAATGCTGGATACTTACCAGGTGCTGATCGTGCCTTATCTTACATCTGCAATGGGAATTTTCCTGTTCCGTCAGTTTTACATGACTTTCCCGATCTCACTGTATGAATCGGCAAAACTTGACGGCTGCAGCAATCTGAAGTTTATCGTAAAGATTCTGCTTCCGCTGACAAAATCCGCCATCGGAGCCATGGCAGTGTACACCTTCATCAATGCATGGAACATGTACATGTGGCCACTTCTTGTGACAGGTTCCAACAATATGCGAACCGTTCAGATCGGCATCAGCATGCTGGACAGCGTAGATTCCCAGTCCATCACCCTGATGATCGCAGGTGTTGTCATGATCATCATCCCGTCCATTTCCATCTTTATCATTGGACAGAAACAGCTGATCCGTGGAATGTTCTCCGGAGCAGTCAAAGGCTGATACCGGAGAGAACAATAAACCCGGAGCACTTTTTCCACAGGGGAAAAGATATTGCAGTGCTGCAAGGCCTGCAGTTCATCTTATATAGAAAGAAGAAAGAAAAAGAGAAAATTTTTCAAGAGGAGAAAAAAGTTATGAAGAAAAAAATCATCGCAGCATTTCTTACCGCAGCAATGACGATCGGGTCACTTTCCGGAGTGACTGTATTCGCCGCAGATGCCGGCACAGATGAAAACGTGGAGATGGCAGATGCTTCCGATGTAGACGGAACAACCATTACTTTCTGGCATTCCATGGGTGGTGTCAATGGCGAGGCGATTGATACACTGGTAAAAAAATTCAACGATGAGAACAAATATGGAATTACGGTAGATGCTCAGTATCAGGGCGAGTATGATGATTCCCTGAACAAACTGAAAAGTGCACAGATCGGAAACATGGGTGCGGATCTTGTACAGGTATATGAGATCGGAACAAGATTTATGATCGATTCCGGATGGATCGTTCCCATGCAGCAGATGGTAGACGCAGACAATTATGATGTATCTGAGATTGAGCCGAACCTGGCTGCTTACTACACTATCGACAATGAGCTTTATTCCATGCCGTTCAACTCATCCACACCGATCATGTATTACAATAAGGATATGTTTGACAAAGCAGGTATCACAGAAGTTCCGGACAGCCTGGAAGGAATCGGCGAGATCGGACAGGATCTTCTGGACAAAGGCGGCGCAGGTGAAGTAATGTCTCTTGGAATCTACGGATGGTTCTTCGAGCAGTTCATCGGAAAACAGGGCCTTGAATATGCAAACAACGGAAACGGAAGAAAAGACGCAGCTACTGCTGTAGCATTCGATGAGAACGGTGCTGCAAAGAACATCCTTACCGCATGGAAAGACCTTAACGACAAAGGTTTCGCACCGATCGTTGGAAAAGGCGGCGATGCAGGACTTGCAGATTTCTCCGCAGGAAAAGCAGCTATCACACTTGGTTCCACAGCTTCCCTGAAACAGATCCTTCAGGATGTAAACGGAAAATTTGAGGTTGGTACCGCATATTTCCCGAAGATCAAATCCAGCGACGAGGGTGGTGTTTCCATCGGTGGTGCATCTCTCTGGGCATTGAACAACAACGATCCGAAAAAACTTCGTGCAACATGGGAATTTGTAAAATTCCTTATTTCTCCGGAATCTCAGGCTTACTGGAACGCACAGACCGGATACTTCCCTGTAACTGTAAAAGCTCAGGACGAACAGGTATTCAAGGACAATGTTGAGAAATATCCACAGTTCCAGACAGCGATTGACCAGCTTCATGATTCTTCCGCAGACTATGTAGGTGCTCTGTTAAGCGTATTCCCGGAGGCGAGAGCTACTGTGGAATCCGAGATCGAGAGCATGCTCAACGGAAAAGAAGATGTGGATACAGCTGTGAAGAACATGGCAGATTCCATCAACAAATCCATCGAAGAGTATAATCTGGTGAATGAATAATTGCAAAAAGCGCGGAAATTGAAAAAGAAAAATAAATATTAACAGTCAAAAATCCCTGGAAAAATTCCGGGGATTTTTGCCATATTTACAGAGAAAAACGGTGCGAACGGAAAATATCAGAATAAAAATCAGAGGAATCTCTGGACGTAAGAGTATATATTGGCTATAATGGTATGGTTAATAACAACTCCTAAGGAAGGGAGAAAAAATCTGTGAACAGAAGTAAAAGAGAAGATTATAAAAGATTTGTGGTGTTTTGTCTGGCGAGTCTGATCATTATTGCGCAGACAGCAATCTTTGCTTATGTGTGGTATGATTTTTACAGCAGCCTGATCCTGAAACCATTCTGGAGAAAAGGTAACTGGGTGCTGATCCTGATCTATGCACTGATCTATCTGATGTTTGCCAAGCTTTACGGAGGATTGAAGGTAGGCTATCTGAAAAGGATCGACGTGTTTTATTCGCTGACTTTGGCAAGTATCTGTACCAATGTTGTAACGTATTTTCAGATCACTCTGATCAACCGCTGGTTCCTTGCAGCCGGTCCTATCATAGAAATGACGCTGGTCCAGATTGTAGTAACCATCCTCTGGATCTGGGGAAGCCGCTTTATTTATTCCAGACTGTACGGAGCCAGAAGACTTCTGGTTATCTACGGTGACCGTGATCCCGGAGATGTCATCCACAAGATGAACACCCGAAAGGATAAATACGATATCAGCGGCAAGGTACACATCCGCGAAGGAGAAGAGAAGATCCACGCCATGATGGAAGATTATGAAGGCGTGATCATCTGGGATCTTCCGTCCCAGATCCGAAACAAGTATCTGAAATACTGTTTCTCTCATTCCATCCGCTGTTACATGAGCCCGAAGATTTCTGATATCATTCTGTTGGGAACGGACCGGATCCACCTGTTTGATACCCCGCTTCTGATGTGCAGAAACCAGGGACTTTCCATGGAGCAGCGCGCAGCGAAGAGACTTCTGGATATTGTTGTTTCCGGCCTTGGAATTATTGTATCTTCCCCGATCATGCTGATCATTGCCATTGCGGTGAAAGCCTATGATGGCGGCCCGGTATTTTATCTTCAGGATCGTCTCACTTATAGGGGAAAAGAGTTCCGTATCCGGAAATTCCGAAGCATGTGTGTGGATTCCGAGAAGAACGGAGCACGTCTTGCATCCAAACATGACTCCCGTATCACACCGGTGGGACATGTTCTCCGTAACCTGCATCTGGATGAACTTCCGCAGCTGTTTAATGTATTTGCGGGAGATATGTCTCTGGTAGGCCCACGCCCGGAACGAGATATGATCATGCAGGAATACGAGCAGGAGATCCCGGAATTCCATTACCGTCTTAAGGTAAAAGCAGGACTGACCGGTTATGCACAGGTCTATGGCAAATATAACACCACACCGTACGACAAGCTGAAACTGGACCTGTTCTATATTGAGAATTATTCATTCCTTCTGGACATCAAGCTTCTGTTTATGACTGTGAAGATCTTTTTCCAGAAAGAAGTATCCGAAGGTGTGGATGACGATCAGAAGAATGCCCTGAAAGATTCACAGGATAAATAGGAAATAATACGAAATCAAAAAGTGCGTGTCAGGCTGGTTCTGGCGCGCATTTTGTAAATAAAGAAAAGGGAGGTCGTTTTTATGGAAAAACCACTGGTTTCTGTGATCATGCCGGTTTATAACGGTGAGAAATATATTGGAAAAGCAATCGAGTCCGTGCTGGCACAGAACGTTCCAACAGAACTTCTTGTCATTGATGACTGCTCCACAGACAAAACAGAACTTACCGTAATGAAATATATGGACAGCGGAAATATCCGTTATATCCGAAATAAAGAAAATATGGGAGCCGCCCGTTCCAGAAACCGGGGAGTAAAAGCTTCAAAAGGAAAATACATTGCCTTTCTGGATGCGGATGACTGGTGGGAAAAGGGCAAGCTGGAAGCACAGGTAAAGACGATGGAGCTTACCGGATGTGATATCTGTTCTACCGGGAGAGAGCTGATGCAGCCGAATGGACACACCACAGGGAAATACATCCCGGTAAAAGAACGTATTACCTATCATGATCTTCTGAAACATAACAGCATTAACTGCTCGTCTGTGCTTCTTAAGAGAGAAGATGCCCTTGCGTTTCCGATGACTCACGATGACAGTCACGAAGACTATATTACCTGGCTGAAGATCCTTCGGAGAGGCGGTTTTGCAGTGGGGATCAATAAACCGTATCTGAAGTACCGGCTCAGCGAAGGGGGAAAATCCAGAAACAAACTGAAATCTGCCGCAATGACTTATCAGGTGTATCGTTATGTTGGATATGGACGTCTGAAAAGCCTGCTCTTTTTTATTTCCTATGCAGTTCACGGAGTATGGAAATACCGTTAAAAACAGGGATTACAGGGAAAAAAATATCGTCCTGTATAGTTTTGGAAATGGAGAATAATTGTGGCAAATATTAATTTTTTATTTCCAAATTCATAAAGGTATGTTATTATTTATTCATACTTTCATCAAAATTAAGTAAGAATCTCTGACCTGATGAAGGAACAGAGGGAATTATCAGTAAGAATATTACAAGGTGGAAACAAATGAAACAGAGAATGGAAAGTCAGGGGGTACCATATTCCTACCTGGTTGATAACATTAAAGTATTATTGATTTTTCTTGTTGTATTTAACCATCTGATCGCTTTTCAGCTGGTTAAAGTGGACGTTGTAGTGCGTTATGTATGGTATGCCATTACTATTTTTCATATGCCTGCATTTGTATTTATGTCCGGATATCTGTCCAAGAAGCCGCAGGATGTGCTGAGGAATGTGAAGAATCTTCTGATTCCTTATATTCTTGGATACAGCCTGACCTGGTATGCATATATCTGGCTCGGCAAGAGTATGGATTATGAGCTGCTTCGCCCGTCTGGCACGGTTATGTGGTATGTGCTGGCATTATTTGCATACAGACTGACTATTGAAGCACTGGGTAAGGTGCGTTTTATTGTGCCGATAAGTATTATTTTTGCGTTATGGGCAGGAACAAGACCGGAATTTACAACATATCTTTCTACTTCAAGGATTGTTGTATTTTTTCCTTTTTTTGTGGCAGGCTATCTGTGGAAGAGTGATTATACCAAGATTGTCCGTAAGTTCAAGGGAAAATGGGTTCTGGTGCCGATTTCGGGACTGCTTCTGTACGGAATCCCGAATTTTATGATCGCCAATGAAATGCCGGTTGATATCCTCAGAGGTAATCACTCTTATCAGGTATCGGGAATGGATGATGTCACTGGAATGCTGATCCGTCTTCTGATGTATCTGGTATCTTTTGTGCTGGTCCTTACTTTTCTGGCACTGATGCCGGACAGGAAGCTGCCGATCACCTTCGTGGGAAGAAATACCATGGGTATTTACTTCTTCCATTATCCGATCATGATCGTGTTAAATGGTCTGCTTCTTCTCAGCATCCCGCAGACATTGAATGTATGGGCACTGTTCGGAATTTCCTGGCTGTTTGTGCTGATTCTCGGAAGTGCGCCGGTTTCCTTCATTTACAATGGCATCCTGAAGCTTCTGACTTTTATCCTGTTTAAGAAAGAAAAACAGGTCCAGGATGAAGGACTGGAGGAAGAATACGACGAAGAAGACGACTATGAGATCATGCGTAAGAGAAAGAAAGCGATCGAAGAGCTGGCTGCAACACTGGAGGAAGAGACAGAGGATGCCGGAGATCCTCAGGAGTTTCAGGAGCTTCAGGATGCACTGGAAGAAGAGAATGACAGTGCGGAAGAGTTTTTTGATGAAGAAGATTTTTATTTGGAAGAGGACATGCTGACGGGAAAGGAAGATCAGAAAGAGAAGGACGTATAATGAAAAGAGTCATTACTTATGGTACTTTTGATCTGTTCCATCAGGGACATTATAATATTCTGAAGAGGGCAAGAGAGCTGGGAGATTATCTGATCGTGGGAGTCACCAGCGAGAGTTATGATATTGAACGCGGTAAGCTGAATGTTCAGGACAGCCTCCTGAAAAGGATTGAGAATGTCCGGAAAACAGGTTTTGCAGATGAGATCATTGTAGAGGAATATCAGGGACAGAAACTCAGCGATATCACCAAGTATAATATTGACCTTCTGGTTGTCGGATCGGACTGGCGCGGGAAGTTTGATTATCTTAAGAACTACTGCCAGGTGGTTTATCTGGAACGGACCAAGAATATTTCCAGCACCAAACTGAGAAGTGAGGGAACCATTTACCGTGTAGGCATTATAACTGATGATGCGGAAGATAATGGAATGGTTCTGGAATCCAAATTTGTAAGCGGGCTTCATGTGGAGAGTGTTTACTCAGAGGATATTTTTGTTGCCCGGGAGTTCTGTGACAGATATGAACTGGACTCTTATGGTACAGATTACGGGGAATTCCTGAACGGTCTGGATATCATCTATATTAAATCCGGTCTGAAAAACAGGGCGGCTTATATAAGGCATGCACTGGAGCAGAATAAATATGTGATCAGTGACACGCCGATGACGCTGGCTCCGGGGGAAATGGAAGAACTGTTCGCACTTGCGAAAGAACACAGGGTAGTTCTTGTGGAAAGGCTTACCCTTGTTTATCTGCGCGCTTTTACACAGCTTGTATGGCTTACACATGGTGCGCTGGTAGGAGATGTGATCGCTGTAAAGTGTGCGGTTTCCCAGGATGATTTTGAAGGCGGCAAGACATTTAACGAGACAGTAAGCCAGGCGCTCTGTGCATGCATCAAGCTTCTTGGCAGCAATTATCTGGATGTGAATACCAATGCTGTGAAGGGAAATAACGGAGAATTTATTTATGATATGATCACTGTCCGTTATCCGAAAGCACTGGCGACCATAGAGATCGGAACAACGGTTGATGTGGAGAATGAGCTTGCGATCATCGGAACCAGAGGCCGCATTACAGTGCCCAATGACTGGTGGAATACAGGATATTTTGAAGCGAAAGTGGAAGGTCAGGAGTTTCTGAAACGATACAGCTTTAATTTCGAAGGAAACGGACTTCGTTATCTTCTTCAGGAGCTGATGATCATGATCCGTGACAGACGGACGGAGTGTACGAGATTTTTTTATGAAGAATCCGAGACGCTGGCAGAGCTTTTGAAAATTATTGATCAAAGAGGTTAACAGATGACAGAAAAACAGGAACTTCTTTTGCAGCTCTTCCGGGAGGTTGACGCAATCTGCAAAAAGCACAATCTTAGATATGTAATGGCAGGGGGAACACTGATCGGAGTTCTTCGAAATGAGGGATTTATCCCATGGGATGATGATGTAGATATCTATATGCCAAAGAGTGACTGGGATAAATTTGTAGAGATCTGCAAAACAGAAATGCCGGACAACCGGGCAATTTACTGCTCAGACGTAGACCGCACCTATACCAACAGTTTTCCGCGATATGGAAGTACAGATACCTGTTCCATCCATAAGCATCAGATCATCGGAGACGATAAAGCCGGAGAGATCATAGATGTTCTGACACTGGATCCGATCCCGGATGATGACAGGGAGTATGAGAAGTACAGAACATACATGATGATCTATACGGATCTTATCAATATCAGTATGGTAGTCGGAGCAAGATGGGAAATTTCTGCATGGAAGTATCTGTACTGGCTGTTCCGATATAAATTTTTCGGAAAAGACAGAACACTGAAAAAACTGGAAAAACTCATGTTTTCATATAAAGAGGAAGAGTGCAGCCGCTATGCCATGCGCTGGGGTGGCTGCCCGTTTCTTTTTGATAAGGATATGATGTTTCCGGTGAAATATATGGATTTTGAAGGGGAAAAGGTAATGGTTCCCCACAGGGTCAGTGATTATCTGATCTGGCATTACGGGGACGAATGGTCCTATATACCGCCTCATGGGGAAAGAGAATCCCATGAGTCTATTTATGTACCGGGAGCGAATTATCAGGAAATCCGTGATGAATATATGCCGAGGATATCCAGAGGAAGAATTCGCAGACAGATGACATTCCGTAAATTTTACTGTCTGCTTATGGCAAAAAAAGACCATAAACTGGATGTTGAGCGAAACCGGATCAGAGCAGAAGCAGCGGCGAAGGATCTTGAGGCGAGACTTCTGAGATCTGAGAGATCACTGGAAACTCTGCTGGCAGAGAAGCGCTTTGACGTGCTGAATGAGATTTTTGACAACTATTATAAGATCCAGCTCAGTGCAGAATTTATCGGCCGTGAGGATTATAACGGGATACGGCCATTTTATCATCCTACACTGATCCGTACAGAGGACGGTACTTTTCAGGCTGCCATGCTGACCCTGATCTATACAGAGCGTGTTTCCAAAGCATATCGCATGTATGAAGTACGCAGAAAAATGGATCATATTACTCCGGAAATGGAACAGACGGTGGAAGATATCCGTGCATTCCGGAAAGCTGCCAGTCTGTATGAATTTCACGAGAAGAAAGAAGCAGAAGCGATCGTAGATGACCTTCTGAAAAAATATCCGGATGCGCCTGGCTTTATAAAGTTCAAGTGCAGGTTTGTTATGGAACGCCTTGAAGAGGTGAAGGATTTTTCCGAGGCAGAAAAATTTCTGGCGTATTGTCTGAAGCATTTTCCGCAGGATGGATACTTCATCAAATATAAGGGCGATCTCCTCTGGAAAAAAGGTCTTCAGAATGAAGCCATGGAAAAGTACGCACTTGCAAGAGAAACCACCAACAATGGAATTGTGCATCTTGAGCTGGATAAGTTCCTTCAGGACAAAAAAACACAGGTCATTTCCCAGTGCAGAAAACTTCTGGAAGCACGTCATAAGTCCGAGGCATCTGTTTACATGGAACTCTGGAAAAAATTACTGCCGGAGGATACAGAAATAGACGGAGCATTTTATCTGGCAAAGGTATCTGTTGTGCGCACAAAAGCGGAGCTTGAGGAACTGGTAAAAGAGCTTTATCTGAAAATCGGTATTTCTGGTAAGATAGAAAAGAAGCCGCTTTCGGAGGAAATGCTTTACCGGGAGGCACTTACCCTGGCATGGAAACGGTTTGGATATCCGGAAGTTCTTGCTGACTGCCGTACCAGATTTCTGTGTACAGACGAAGTAAGTGATATGGAATATCTGGCAGAAGAAGTCAGAAGCTATCTGGTTCATAAGCAGTGGCAGGGAGAAACCTGGAAACTTCTTGGCGATATCCGCAGAAAGCAGGGCCAGACAAAGGAAGCTTTCGAAAATTATTTCAAAGCTCTGGAGCATATGCAGCATCCATATCTTAAGACGGAACTTGCCGGAATCTTCCTGCGAGATCTTTACAATGGCAGCAAAAGAAGTGCGTTTTTTGCAAAGAAATCCGATGTATCGGAATTTCTGGATGTCTGGCTGGATAAATACAAAAGCCAGGAAAATATTCAGGAACTTCTGAAAAAGATCATGTAGTTGTACCATACACCAAAACAATAGAAATGAGGCAGAGTGTATTGAACAGAGAACAACAGAAAGTACTGGAACTCCTTAAAGAAATAGATATCATATGCAGAAAAAACAAGATCACATATTTTCTTTCTCCGTATCTTACTCTCTGCGCAGTGACGGAACGGCCTTTTCCACTGAATCCCGAAGCTGGTGTTATATATATGAAAACCGGAGACATGGAAAGGTTCAAGAATGTTTTTGAAGAGGAACCGGTGCTGAGGAGAGCGTTGGAATCCATGGACAGTTATAAATATTTCCCCGGATTTTATCTTCGGTATACAGATAAAGACACATTGTTTTACAAGATGGATGATTACGGAAAATTTCAGTATCCCGGTATGGCAGTAAGAATACTGCCGCTGCAATGTGAATATGGTCCCAGGAGAAAATATCTCTGGAACCGTATGCGGGAAGATGGATGGAGAAGAATCCATGAAAGAAAAGAAAAGTGGAGAAATCAGAGAGCTTTTGCCTGTGTCTGTATGGTACGTCTGCTTATGCTCTGTGGAAGAGGATGGCTCGGTAAGAGGATATTTCGGGATCTGATCCATCAGCCACAGGAAGATGTACAGAATTATGTGGTGCGTTTTCTGAATAAAAATGTCTATTATCCTGCATATGTTTTTGAGGAACAGAAGGAAGTAGAGATTGAGGGAGAACATTTTTTTATACCGGTTGATGCAGAGAAATATCTTATGACTTCCTACGGAGCGAATTACCGGGATAAAGGACCTGAGAATTACCGTCAGAGTGCCATAGCTGTGTGCAGCACACTGATTCCCTGCGAAGAATTCATGCAGCAGGGAAAAGATCTGAAGAGACTTGCTTCCCGGAGAAAAAGAAGAGCACGCCGGCAGAAATTTGGTCTCAGCTACCGGGAATATTTCAACCAGTGCTGGAATTACGCAAAGCTCTGCGGTAAAAAATATACATGTGCGAGAGCATATCGAAAGAAGTTGGATTATATCCGAAACCTGCATAAGAATCAGGATTATGTGCAGCTGGAAATTGTGTTTGGCAGATATACGGATATGATGAATAAATGCCTGAAATACGATGAGATATTTGAAGCAGATCCGGAATTACTGGATATCTATATTCAGTATCTGGAAAAAACAGGCAGAGTTGGTTTTATGGAAAAGGTAAAAAAATATGTTTAAAATGAAGCTTACAGATTATGTTGTAGAATTTTTACAGAAAAAAGGGATCCGGGATTTCTTTGGATATCAGGGAACCATGATCGCACATCTGGTAGATTCCATTGAAAAGAATCCTCATACAAAAAGCCATTCCAGCTATCATGAGCAGGGAGCTGCTTTTGCGGCCTGCGGTTATGCTCAGGCGAAAGGAGCCTGCGGCTGTGCATATGCCACAAGCGGTCCCGGAGCTGCCAATCTGCTCTCCGGCGTGGCTGATGCATATTTTGATTCGCTTCCGGTGATCTTTATTACCGGACAGCTCAATACCTATGAGTATTCCGGTATTGCAGGACTTCGACAGCAGGGCTTTCAGGAGATCGATATGGTTTCCATGGCGAAGCCGGTAACCAAGTATGCCATACAGGTCCGTGACCCGAAAGATATCGTCCGGGAACTGAACCTGGCATGGCAGATCGCCAACACAGGACGGAAAGGCCCGGTTCTTATCGACCTGCCTATGAATGTACAGAGAAGTGAAGTGGAAGATCCGGTTTATGATATGAAATTTTCTGAAGAAGAGATCGATACAGCCATATATGGAAAAAATGATCCTGAGAATGGAGCCGCTTTTTACAGGGATGCTGTTGCAAAAGCAGATTCTTCTGATGCGGCAGAGGCAGCAGAGTATATTCTGGATAAGATTAAAGGTGCGAAACGTCCGGTATTTATGATCGGCCACGGAGCGAATGGCGAAACAGAAAAAATGCTTACTGATCTCGCACGCGTCCATCATATTCCTATGATCACAAGTGTACTCGCCCGTTCTGTTCTGAAATTTGATGATCCGCTGAACTTCGGATGTATCGGCGGTGCCTACGGACACCGGTATGCAAATATGATCGCCAATGCGAAAAGTGATCTCCTGCTTTGTTTTGGGATTTCGCTCTGCACACGCCAGATCGGAACGAAGGTCCATGAGTTTGCCAAGGGAGCGGAGATCGTCCGTGTGGATATCGATCCTTATAACCTTCAGAGAGAGATCCATGAGGGAAGAAAAGGGGAGAAATGTTTTTGCGTCAGCGCAGAGGATGTAGCGTGTAAACTGACAGAGCAGCAGGCGCAGATCGGCTCTTATGAGGAATGGCTGGCTGTATGCCGGAAGATCCGAAAAGAGCTGGAGCAGGTGGATGATGCAACACCGCAGCGTTATCCGAACCGCATGATCGCATATTTAAGTGACAGGCTTTTCGATACTGGAGCCGTTGCTGTGGATGTGGGACAGCATATGGTCTGGAGCTATCAGTCCTTTCACAACCGACAGGGCCAGAAGACACTTTTTTCCGGTGGACATGGCGCCATGGGATATGCACTTCCGGCAGCGATCGGTGCTTATTATGCAACAGGAAAACCGGTGGCATGTATCTGCGGAGACGGAGCATTCCAGATGAACATTCAGGAACTGCAGTGGGTGAAGCGTGAGAACATCCCGGTAAAAATGATCGTGATGAATAATGAGGCGCTGGGAATGATCCGTCATCTCCAGAGAGACTATTTTGACTGCGTGTATGCGGATACTTCCGATGGCAGCGGATTTTCTTCCTGTAATTTCTCAGACGTGGCGCAGGCTTACAAAATTCCTGCGAAGCGTATCCAGGGAGAAGATGTGGAGAAATATGCCGGTAAGTTTCTGGAACAGAACGGACCGGAGCTTCTGGAGATCATGCTGGAGCATGGAACTTACGCATACCCGAAGACCTGTCTGGGAGAGCCGATCCATAACCAGCAGCCTTATATACCGAAACCGATATTTGATGAACTGATGGAGTTATAAAATGGGAAAAATAACTGTGATCACAGGCGGTACCTCCGGAATCGGAAGAGGGATCGCCGAAAAGATCCTGGCGGAATCTGCGAAAGAAGACAGGATCTTTGTAACATACGGACATGATGAGAAAAAGGCTGCTGTTTTTCGGGACAGCCTTCCTGAGGAAAAAAAATCTCAGGTGATCCTGATGAAGGCAGATATGTCTTCCTATGATGAAATGATGGCTTTTGTGGAAGAGCTGAAAAAACGGGCTGATCATATTGACTGGCTGGTAAGCAACGCCGGGATCAGCACCTATGCGAAATATGAGGACTATAGTTTTGAGGAATGGACAAGGATCGTAAACACCAATCTTTCCGTGCCGGTATTCATGGTCAAAGAACTGCGGCCCATGATGGTGGAAGGCGGCAGTGTGCTTTTTACCGGTTCCTATGCAGGGCAGCAGGCGTATTCTTCTTCCCTTGTATACGGAGTTACCAAGGCGGCCATTCATTTCCTGACCAAATCTCTGGTAAAGGAATTTGAGCCAAAAGGCATCACCGTTAATGCCATTGCACCGGGATTTATCGAAACTCCCTGGCACAGTGCCCGCACCCAGGAGAGCTACGACCGTATCAACAGAAAGATCGCCCTTCACAGGTTTGGAACTGTGGAGGAAGTGGCGGATATGGCGTACGCGGTGCTGTCTAATGGGTATATGAACGGCAGTGTTGTGGATATCCATGGAGGATATGATTACTTTTAATACCAGTCGAAAGTGTGCAGGAAGACAGAAGAAGACACGTTGTGCCTGCACATAAGCGGCTTCTTATGACTTGCTGCATAGGGGCGACGCCCCGAAAACGAGATGCAGCGAAGCGGAATCGAGTTTGTGCACTTGAGGCGTCTGTATGGAACCGTGAATTTCTTTATATATTAAGCGAAAAAGGCTTGACTTGCACACCTGCTCTGTGATAAAATTGACGAGCGACATGGAAGTTAGGTCTTTTTTTTATGCCCGAAAATGACGACGGATACACGTTCCGGGCGGCGTAAAAGACCGTGCAAATGAAAACACTGGAGGTGGAAGTTGTGCGCGTTAAGATTACATTAGCATGCACCGAGTGCAAGCAGCGTAACTACAATATGACGAAGGAGAAAAAGAACCATCCTGAGAGAATGGAGACCAAGAAATATTGTAAGTTCTGTCATACACACACTCTGCACAAGGAAACAAAGTAATCACAGAGATTTGTGAGGTTATGCTATGGAAAAACAGAAATCTGCGGATAAGCCGCAGAAGAAAAGTTGGTTTCAGGGACTTCAGTCAGAATTTGAGAAGATTGTCTGGACAGACCGTCCCACACTGGCAAAGCAGACTGTTGTGGTCGTGATCATCACGATCATCCTGGCAGCGGTTATCAGTGTAATGGATTCCGGAATCCTGGAATGCATTAATTTCTTAATGAAGTAAGGACAAGGTGATTATATGTCAGAAGCAGCAAAATGGTACGTTGTCCATACCTATTCCGGGTATGAGAACAAGGTAAAAGCCAACATTGAAAAGACGATCGAGAACAGACACCTGGAAGACCAGATCCTGGAGGTACGTGTTCCGCTGCAGGATGTAGTGGAGATGAAGAACGGAACCTCAAGACAGGTTCAGAAAAAGATGTTTCCAGGCTATGTGCTTCTCAATATGGTGATGAATGACGATACCTGGTATGTTGTCCGTAACACCAGAGGTGTTACCGGATTCGTAGGGCCAGGATCGAAGCCTGTGCCTCTTACAGAAGAGGAAATGATGCCGCTTGGTATCCAGAAACCGGATATCGAAGTGGACTTCGCAGAGGGCGACATGGTAGTCGTTACTGGTGGTGCATGGAAAGATACTGCAGGTGTGATCACAGGTATCAACATGCAGAAACAGACAGTAACGATCAATGTTGAGCTTTTCGGTCGTGAAACACCGGTAGAGATAAGTTTCACAGAAATCAAAAAAGCTGAGTAATTAAAAAACAAGGTAACAGCAAGTGGGAGGGACACACCCCCGCCAATACCACATAGGAGGTGCCGAAAATGGCAAAGAAAGTAACAGGATATATCAAATTACAGATTCCGGCTGGTAAAGCAACTCCAGCACCACCTGTAGGTCCGGCTCTTGGACAGCACGGTGTAAACATCGTACAGTTTACTAAGGAGTTCAACGCAAGAACAGCTGATCAGGGAGATCTTATCATCCCGGTTGTCATCACTGTTTACGCTGACAGAAGTTTCAGCTTCATAACCAAGACTCCACCGGCAGCAGTTCTTCTTAAGAAAGCTGCAAACATCAAATCTGGTTCCGGTACACCGAACAAGACTAAAGTAGCTAAAGTTACTAAGGCACAGGTTCAGGAGATCGCTGAGCTGAAGATGAAAGACCTCAATGCAGCATCCATCGAGGCTGCTATGAGCATGATCGCCGGTACAGCAAGAAGTATGGGAATCGAAGTCGTAGACTAATAAATACCGAAGCTTAAGTTCGGGGTTCCCGTAGAAAAAGTGAAATTTTCAAGTGGGAGGGCTTTTCCCCGCAAATACCACAGGAGGTTATAGAAATGAAACGAGGAAAGAAATATGTGGAAGCTGCGAAAGCAGTAGACCGCGCAACATTATATGATGCACCAGAGGCTATCAGCCTTGTTAAAAAAGCAGCTGTAGCTAAGTTCGACGAGACCATCGAAGTTCACATCCGTACAGGCTGCGATGGACGTCACGCAGATCAGCAGATCCGTGGAGCAGTTGTTCTGCCACACGGAACAGGTAAAAAAGTTCGTGTACTTGTATTTGCTAAAGATGCTAAGGCAGAAGAGGCAAAGGCAGCAGGAGCAGACTTCGTAGGAGCTGAGGACCTCATTCCGAAGATCCAGAACGAGGGATGGCTTGACTTTGACGTTGTAGTTGCAACACCGGATATGATGGGCGTTGTAGGTCGTCTTGGTCGTGTACTTGGACCGAAAGGTTTAATGCCAAACCCGAAAGCTGGTACTGTAACAATGGACGTAACAAAAGCTGTTAACGACATTAAAGCAGGTAAGATCGAGTATCGTCTTGACAAATCCAACATCATCCATGTTCCGATCGGAAAGGCTTCCTTTACCGAGGAGCAGTTAAGCGACAACTTCCAGACGCTTATGGGAGCTATCACAAAGGCTAGACCTAGCACACTGAAAGGTCAGTATCTGAAGAGCGTTACAATCGCTCCGACAATGGGACCTGGTGTTAAGCTTAACCCGGTTAAATTAGCTCAGTAATAAATTTTAAATGCCCTGTACAGAGGAGACTTTGTACAGGGTATTTTTTTGTATAGGTATCTTGATTTTTTCTTCAATGCTTTTATAATAAATAAGGCTCAAGCAGATTTGGAAAATTATTAGAGATTTTTCATATAAAGTTTACAGATGAAATTCTGAATTATGTTAAGATAAAAATGACGGGGAAAACAGGGCAGATAATGTTTTCCACGGGGATATTGTGGATGAGTTGATCTGAATGGGGAGTATAAGTTGAAATCAAAAAAGCGTAAAGCGAAGAAAATAAAAAAAGAAGTAAACAAAGTAAAAATGGCACTCTGCCTTCTGGTGGAGGCGATTGTGATCCTGACACTTGTAATGATCATAGGCTGGAATAAAGGTGTAGGAGACTGGATGGAGTCGTTGCAGAGACCTGTTGTCCGTAAGCTTGAAATGAGCGGTATCAACAGCCCGTATGCAGTTCTGATGCAGGTAAAAGGTGGAAAGATCATCGGAAATATGAAGGGCGATGAGAAAATCTATCCAGCTTCCATGACGAAGATCATGACTGTGATCGTGGCCATTGAGAACCTGGATGATCTGGATGAGGAGATCACCCTGACTCAGGAGATGTTTGCCGGACTTTACGAGCAGGATGCCACACAGGCCGGTTTTCAGCCCGGTGAGACCGTGCGAGCCATTGATCTTCTTTATGGTGCCATGCTGCCATCTGGCGCGGAGTGCTGTATCGCACTGGCGGATACCGTAGGCGGTTCCAGGGATGGATTTGTGGAAATGATGAATAAAAAAGCGCAGAAGCTTGGAATGAATGGAACGCATTTCTGTGATACTACCGGACTGCATGATCCGGATCATTACAGTACGGTGAGGGATATTGCAGTGCTGCTCAGATATGCACTTCGGAACGATACGTTCAGAGAGATCATTGAGAGTCCGCGGCATTCTACCGGAGTTACCAACATCCACCCCAGTGGAATTACATATTACAGTACCATGTTCAAGAACCTTTCGGATACTTCTGTTACTGGGGGCAAGATCCTGGGAGGCAAGACGGGATATACCAGTGAGGCGGGCCTGTGCCTGGCCAGCTTTGCGGAAATTTATGACCGGGAATATATTCTGGTAACTGCCGGCGCTGCGGGGAATACGGGAAGCCCGCTGCATGTGCAGGATGCGGTAACGATCTATAACCGGCTTGGAAAGGCTATTGAAGCACAGATGACAGAGAGTGATGGATCGGAGTCCTGAAGACAGATAAGGGATACATTATTCCGGGTAAACTTTTTTGTGCCATGTTGTAAAATATTGACACGATTGGTATGAAAACGTATAATCATAACATAGTATTGCGACAGAGAAAACGGGTTCTGTGTATAATACACAGGATCCATTTTTTGTATTCAAAAATGGGAAAAAGTTGCAGGAGAAGGAGGAAATATCTATGAAAAAGAAAGTGGTTTCATTACTGATCGCAGGTCTTATGATGCTGGAACCATGCACGATGGCAGATGCGGCAGATCTTTCTGACACGGAAGTGATCGAGCAGAGCGTGGAAAGCGCAGGGGATTCTGTGGAGACAGAAGCAATGGGGGAGACTCCAGAGGAGACAGGAGATATTGCAGAATCCGGGGCACAGGATACAGAGGTTTCCGAAGAGGGATCCGTCGATGAAGAAGAACTTTCTCTTGATGAAGGTGCGGAAGCAGTGCAGGATGTAAACGAAGAAGAGGGATTTGGAGATGGAGAAGAAGCAGATTTTTCTGATAATGCGGAAGCAGCTACAGATGTTGGCGCTTCAATCCAGAAATCAGGGCGTCTGTCAAATACGGTCACATGGGATTTTTATGACAATGGAGAGCTTGTGATCAAGGGCACAGGAGCTGTTCCGGATATGCCGGATGGGCTTTTTACGCAGCCGTGGGCAGCATTCGACATTACCAGGGTAAAAGTCAGTGATGGAATCTCCACATTGGGTGCAAATACGTTTGCGAGTATGTTGTATCTGGAAGAAGTGGAACTAGGAAAAAATGTCAAAAAGATCGGAACAGAGGCATTTTACAATGACACCGTACTGAAAAAGATCAATTTTCCAGATGGCCTTACATCTGTAGGTGATGGAGCTTTCTGGTTCTGTGGAGGTCTGGAAGGAGAACTGAAACTTCCCAAAAGTATTACCAGCATAGGAAAAAAGGCTTTTAACGGCTGTGACAGCCTGAAAAGTATCGTATTGCCGGAGAGCCTGAGAGAAATTCCGGCAGGCGCATTTCAGTATGATTACAATGTTAAAAGAATATTCATTCCTGCAAGTATCACAAAAATCGACAAGACTGCGTTTGAAGGCTGTGATCCATCAGTGATCCAGTATACAGGAACACAGGCACAGTGGAAAAAGCTGCAGCTTGATACAGTTTTTAATCCGGATTTTATGAATATTGAGTATAATTTTGCATCAGATAAAGTAGATGAACATATCTGGAGCCAGGAAAGAGAATGGGACGGAGAAGATCCTTACGACTGCACGGTTGCAAGAACTAAAAGCTATCACTGCATCGTTTGCGGCGCAATCGACGAAAGAAGTACGGTTACCGTGCCAGGTAAGGAACATACCTGGAGTGCAGAGAAGATCTATGATGAAAAAAATGATATGGATTTTTATGACTGTACAAAGGGTGGAACCAAGAGTTATCATTGCAAAGAATGCGGTGCGATTGATAAAGATTCCACAGAACCGATCCTGCCGAGAAGTGCACATTCTTACGGACCGTGGGAAGTGACGCAGGAAGCTACCATAAGCCAGCCGGAAAAAAAGATGCGTACATGTAAAGTATGCTATCACACAAGTAGGGTAACCGGAAATAAGCTTACCCCAACCATAAAAGTTTCCAGAACAGCAGTAACTCTGAATCCACAGCAGAAGCTGACATCCCTTTATGTGACTTATAAAAAAGGTGATTCCGTGGTTTCCTGGAAATCCAGCAATACGAAGGTTGCCACAGTTACAAAACAGTCAAACGGAAAGTGTGTGGTTGTTGCTGGCAAAACTCCAGGCAAGGCAACTCTGACCGTTACACTCAAGAGTAACAAAAAAGCATATGTGACAGTGACTGTTCGTTCTGTTAAAACGACAAAGATTACAGGGGTAAAATCTTCCCTTGTCCTTCGGGTGAAGAAAACTGCCACATTGAAACCGGTTCTTACACCGAGAACCAGTACGGAGAAGATTACTTATAAATCAAGTAATACAAAAGTTGCGACTGTTACTTCTGCTGGTAAGATCATAGCGAAGAAAAAGGGTACGGCTTATATTTATGTGAAGTCCGGAAGTAAGACTGTGAAATGTAAGGTTGTAGTGAAATGATTTTTGGCTTTTGTGAAAAGTGGGGGGAAAACCGTGGGGAAGGGAAGCATTCGAAGTTGCGAAGGCCATTTCCCTTCCCCACACCCCAACCCTCCGGCCACGCCGCTGTGATGCGTTGTAGAGGGTGATAATTTATCGGCTCAGTCCTGTATGCTGCTGTATTGGCAGCGACAGGCTGAGCCGATTTTTTGTTTTACCGTACGGGAAAGCGGCCCGCATAGCGGGCCTGTTCCCTGAGATTCATTGGAAGAGTTGGCGGGCCTGTTCCCTGAGAGCGTCTTAAACATAATTGCGGTATGAAAGTCAAGCGGATATTCGCAATCCGCTTCGCTACGTAGCTCTACACCAAATAACTGCTCCGCAGTTTATCAGGAGGAGCTTGCACTCCTCATGATACAAGCAAGTCCCCACCCATTGCTTATTGCTTTTCGCAACCCCGCAGGGGACTTACTTGATTTGGTTAAAATTAATTACAAACAGAACAGGTCCCAGGAAACAACAGAAACAGGCCTGCCAAGCAGGCCGCATTTCGTCCAAAGCGAATAAAAATCGGCACAACGAACCACACTCAATACCGTAGAATCCATCGCCCCTCCGATAAACATACACATTCCCACAACCTGCAGCAAATTGCGTGGCCGGAGGGGAGGAGCGCGAGGAGGGGAAATGGCCTTCGCAACTAGGAATGCTTCCCCTCCTCGCAAAAACGCCCGCAGCGAAAGCGCCCCGCCCGGGCAGGGCAAAACCCACTGCGAAGTGCGTCTCCAGACGCGCCCACAATGTACAATATCTAGTACAATTTTATCATTAATTTTATCAATAGTACAATCCCTTGTATATTATAAAAAACATACATCCAATCTGTTGACTTTAAAATCTGAATCTGGTATCTTATGGTCGTCATGAGAAATGTTATATATTACTAACTGCGCGGGCAGTGAACGAATAATCATTGAAACAGAACAAAGAAAGGATGTGCAACAAATTGGCAAAAGTTAATTTCGAGCAGTGGAACGGATTCAAAGGCGATCGTTGGAAAGAGAAGATCGACGTTCGTAATTTCATCAGTATGAACTATACACCATATGATGGAGATGCTTCCTTCCTGGAAGCACCAACAGAGGCAACAGATAAACTCTGGGGCAAGCTTCAGGAGCTTCAGAAAGAAGAGCGTGCTAAAGGCGGCGTTCTTGATATGGAGACAGAGGTAGTAACAGGAATTACAGCATACGGTCCTGGATATATCGATGAGGAACTCAAAGACCTGGAGCAGGTTGTAGGTCTTCAGACAGACAAACCTCTGAAACGTGCTTTCATGCCATACGGCGGAATCAAAATGGCAGAGCAGGCATGCGAGACTTACGGATATCACGTAAGCGACAAGATCAAAGATATCTTCAACAACTACGAGTTCAAGACACACAATCAGGGTGTATTCGACATCTACACACCAGAGATGAAGAGAGCACGTCACAACAAGATCCTTACAGGACTTCCGGATACTTACGGACGTGGACGTATCGTAGGTGACTACAGACGAGTAGCTCTTTACGGAATCGACTTCCTGATCGCCGGTAAAGAGAAAGATTTCGCAGCATGCGACCGTCAGGGTATGAGACGTTATGACTTCCAGCTTCGTGAGGAGATCGCAGATCAGATCCGCGCTCTGAAGAAGATGAAAGAAATGGCTCAGATCTACGGCTTTGATATTTCCCAGCCGGCTAAGAATGCAAAAGAAGCATTCCAGTGGCTGTACTTCGGATATCTTGCAGCAATCAAGACTCAGAACGGAGCTGCAATGAGTGTTGGACGTATCTCCACATTCCTTGATATCTACATTGAGAGAGACCTTGAGAACGGAACTCTTACAGAGAAAGAGGCACAGGAGCTTGTTGACCACATGGTAATGAAATTCCGTATGGTAAAATTCGCTCGTATCCCGTCTTACAACCAGCTCTTCTCCGGAGACCCGGTATGGGCAACACTGGAAGTAGCAGGTATGGGACAGGATGGACGTTCCATGGTAACAAAGAACGACTTCCGTTTCCTTCATACACTTGAGGACATGGGACCGGCTCCGGAGCCGAACCTTACTGTTCTCTACTCTTCAAGACTGCCTGAGAACTTCAAGAAATATGCAGCAGACATCTCTGTTACAACAAGTTCCATCCAGTACGAGAACGATGATGTTATGCGTCCGGTATGGGGCGATGACTACAGCATCTGCTGCTGTGTATCTGCTACAGAGACAGGTAAAGAGATGCAGTTCTTCGGTGCTCGTGCAAACCTTGCAAAATGCCTTCTTTACGCGATCAACGGCGGTGTTGATGAGAAGACAAAACAGCAGGTCGGACCGCAGTACCAGCCGATCACTTCCGAGTACCTTGACTATGATGAAGTAATCGCAAAATACGATCAGATGATGGACTGGCTTGCACATCTGTATGTTGGAACATTGAACATGATCCACTACATGCATGATAAATACTACTATGAGGCAGCTGAGATGGCACTCATCGATACAAAGGTTGACCGTTCTTTCGCAACTGGTATCGCCGGATTCTCACATGTAGTAGATTCCCTTTCCGCTATCAAATATGCAAAAGTAAAAGCAATTCGTGACGAGGACGGAATCACAACCGACTTCCAGGTTGAGGGTGACTTCCCACGCTATGGTAACGATGATGACAGAGCAGATGAGATCGCAACAACACTGCTTTCCACATTCCTTGAGAAACTGAAACACATCCATACCTATCGTGATTCCAAGCCAACCACATCCATCCTTACCATCACATCCAACGTTGTTTATGGTAAAGCTACAGGATCTCTTCCGGACGGAAGAAAAGCCGGCGAGCCACTGGCACCGGGAGCTAACCCGTCTTACGGTGCAGAGCAGAACGGACTTCTTGCTTCCCTGAACTCTGTTGCAAAACTTGACTATGAGGATGCCCTTGACGGAATCTCCAATACTCAGACAATCAACCCGGATGCCCTTGGACATTCTGAGGAAGAGCGTACAGAGAACCTTGTAAACGTACTGGACGGATACTTTGACCGTGGTGCACATCACCTCAATGTAAACGTATTCGGTAAAGAGAAACTCATCGATGCTATGGAGCATCCGGAAAAAGAGGAGTATGCAAACTTCACCATCCGTGTTTCCGGATATGCTGTTAAGTTCATCGACCTTACAAGAGAGCAGCAGCTTGACGTTATCGCAAGAACCTGCCACGAAAGGATGTAATAAAAAATATGGACGACCAGAAAAAAATCACTGGCTACGTCCACTCACTGGAGAGCTTCGGCTCTGTTGACGGACCAGGAGTCCGGTATGTGATCTTTTTGAGCGGCTGTGCCATGCGCTGCCAGTTCTGCCACAATCCGGACACCTGGCAAATGAAAACAGGAACGGAGTACACAGCAGATGAGCTGCTTGAAAAAGCATGTCGATACCGCTCTTACTGGGGAAGTAAGGGCGGTATTACTGTGAGTGGAGGCGAGCCACTGTTACAGATCGATTTCCTCACTGAGCTTTTTAAGAAAGCCAAGAAACTTGGAATCCACACAACACTTGATACCAGCGGCAATCCTTACACAGAAGAGGGCCCATGGCATGAAAAATGGGAAGAGCTGATGAAATATACAGATCTTGTCATGCTGGATATCAAACATATTGATGAGGAACAGCACAAGATCCTCACAGGATGTACCAACAAAAATATCCTTGCCATGGCGAAGAAACTTTCCGATATGGGCATAGCCATGTGGATTCGCCATGTACTGGTACCGGAGCGCAATGATCGTGACGATTACCTTCATCGCCTGGCTGATTTTATCGGTACGCTGAAAACTGTAGAGAGAGTGGAAGTTCTTCCGTATCATACGCTCGGAATTTTCAAATGGGAAAACCTTCATCTTGACTATCCGTTGAAAGGTATTAATCCTCCAACAAAAGAACGGATTGAAAATGCGGAGAAAATCTTGGGAGCAGGTACACATTAACGCACATATCTGAGGCAGGCTTCGGGTCAAGCGGATATTCGCAATCCACTTCGCTACTTGCTCATAACCATATCACATGTCTAAAAATCGACATGGATATGGTTTTTTTATATTTCTCACTATACTTTAAAAAAATTAGTGATATCATAGATATAATAGGTAATAAAAATGAAATGGAATACTATGGACAGGTAAAGCAAAGGAAGAAGAATGGGGACAAAAGATATCATGACAATGCAGGAAGTACAGGAGATGAAGCAGCAGCTGGAGCAGGTTTTTTCTATTGTACGTCTGCTGGATGGAGAAATACTGGAAACAGGAGAGGGAATAGAGCCCCCATGTCAGTGCTATTCCATATGGGGTAAGGACGAAAGATGTACTAACTGTATTTCCAGAAAAGCACTGAAAGAAAAACGCCAGAAAACAAAAATAGAAATAGTAGACTCTAAAGTTTATCAGGTAATTTCCAAATATCTGAATATTGATGGCAAACCATATATCATGGAAATGATCAATAATCTGGAAGATGACGATATCATTGATTCAGAAGACAGAGAGAATCTTCTTGCAGAACTCAGTGGATATGCGGATGAATTGTATAAAGACGCTCTTACAGGTGTTTTTAATCGAAGATATTATGAGGATAAGGTCAGAAATCTGGAGAGTTCTGCCGGCGTGGCTATGGTGGATCTGGATGATTTTAAACTTTATAACGATACCTATGGACATGATGCAGGTGATAAAGCATTAAAGGTAGTTGTGGAGGTTATCCGTCGACATGTACGTAAGACAGACAAGGTTGTTCGTTTCGGAGGAGATGAATTTCTTCTGCTGATACCGGACATCAATGTGGATAATTTTACCAAGAAACTGAAGGAAATCCAGGAAGAAGTTCATGCAGCCAGAGTTCCTGGATATTCTCAGCTGAAGTTGTCAGTAAGTATTGGCGGAGTACTTTCTACCGGAGAAAAACTGGGAGAAGCAGTACTTCGTGCGGATAAGTTTATGTATCGTGCGAAACAGCGCAAAAATATGGTCGTGATCAGTGAAAATGAGATTGCAGGAAGAAACAGCGCACAGGAGATCCTTCTGCAGGATAAAACAAGGCTGACGATCCTGATCGTAGATGATTCCGAGATGAACCGCTGCATTTTGTCGGAAATGCTTGGAGCAGATTATGATATTCTGGAAGCGACCAATGGCGAGGAAGCCATCAAGCTTCTGAGACAGTATGAAACCGGAATCTCGCTTGTACTTCTTGACCTGGTAATGCCCGTAATGGATGGATTCGGTGTACTGAGTTATATGAACGAAAGAAACTGGATCGAGGATATTCCGGTTATCATGATTTCCGGGGAGGACTCTGTTTCTTATGTAAGACGGGCCTTTGATCTGGGAGTTGCAGATTATATCAAGAAACCGTTTGATGCGCAGGTTGTATACAAGCGTGTTTATAATACCATTACTCTGTATGCGAAACAGAGAAGACTTCTGGTTCTTGTCACAGATCAGATTTACGAGAAAGAAAAGAATAATCGTATGATGATCAGCATCTTAAGCCAGATCGTAGAATTCAGAAATGGTGAAAGCGGTGCTCATGTTCTGCATATCAACATTATCACAGAACTGATTCTGGAAAGGCTGATACAGAAAACGGATCAGTATGATCTGTCCAGCTCTGTAAGAAGAATGATTGTTACAGCATCTGCTCTTCATGATATCGGAAAGATTGGTATTGATGACAAGATCCTGAATAAACCGGGCAAACTGACAAAAGAGGAATTCGAGGTTATCAAGACACACAGTGCCATCGGTGCCTCCATGCTGGAGAGCCTGGAATATTATAAAAACGAACCGCTGGTTCGGATTGCCCATGACATCTGCAGATGGCATCACGAACGCTACGATGGAAAAGGCTACCCGGATGGCCTGAAGGGAGAAGAAATCCCGATTTCCGCACAGGTAGTTGCACTGGCTGATGTATATGATGCGCTGATCAGTGATCGTGTATATAAGAAAGCTTATTCCCATGAGAAAGCGGTTGAGATGATCCTGAATGGAGAATGTGGAACTTTTAATCCGCTCCTCCTGGAATGTCTGAAAGATATTCAGGGCCGTCTGAAAGAAGAAATGACTACAATGTCAGAAGAACGTGCAGAAACTGAAGACAGCGGAAGCGCCACTTCAGAATTTGAAGGCTATGAAAAGACAAAAGAACAGCTCTTTAAATCCATGTCAGAAGATATTCGAAAAGAATATATAGATACTATCCCAACAATCGGGGGGGGTGGGAACAGACGTTCCTGAAAAGTAAATAAAAAATAACCAACGGAAACGAGAAAAGCTGATGTGATTCATGGATCACACCAGCTCTTTGTTTTTAATAAGCATTTCTTTGATAATATTCTGAGTATACGCACCCAGGTGACGCTGAGTATCCCGGTCAAGCTCAGATGGAATGATTGGTTTGCCGTACTCAATTACCACATGAGTAGGAGACATCTTTGGAAAATTGGCTTCCCAGATGTTTGCGGAATTGCTGATCGCGATAGGAATGATCGGACTCTTTGCTCTGGTTGCGATCTTGAAACTACCGTCATGAAATGACAGCATATCGGTTTCATCTGCGTTTTTGTTTCTGGTTCCTTCCGGGAAGATGCATACGGAGATTCCGGATTTTACATAATCTGCCGCCTGAAGGATGGTTTTCAGTCCCTGTTTGATATCCTCTCTGTCAAGGAAGAGGCAGTAGAGGTTACGCATCCAGTTGGAAAGCAGCGGATAACGTTCCATTTCTTTTTTGGCAACATAACCGGTACGGATCGGGCAGCGGCTGTAGGTCAGCAGAATGTCAAAATAACTTCTGTGATTCGCCACATAGAGAACAGCCTGATCTTTCGGGACATTCTCTTCACCGATGACGGTGACCTTGGCACCTGTGATCCACAGGATAAATTTAAATATGGCCTGTACCATACGCAGAGAGCTGATATCCTTGGTCATTGGAGAGAATTTGCCGATGATCCATTCCACCAGAAGAACCGGGATCGTCAGCACCAGATAAGCGATGACAACGATACAGACAAGTATAAATCGAATCATGTCTTCTGTCCTTTCTATATTGTGATGCAGTTTTGCATCCTGACACCATTATACGAAGAATTTTCGATAGTTGCAATAAATCTTTCCCGGATTACATAGAATAAATACTGAGTAATGCAGGCTGCTGATAAAAGAGGGGATTATGAAAAGATCAGTTTTTCTGCTAATTGCTGTAATAACGGCTTTTCTGTTTTCCGGCTGCCGTTTCGTCCGGATCGAGGAAGAAGAGCGGAAACCGGTTGCCTATACAGTGGTAGAAAAGTCCGATATCCCGGAGGAACTTTCCCGGATCATGGAAGAAAAAAAGGAAAAAGAATTTCAGTTAAGTTATGAAACTGGAGAAGACCTGTATCTTGCAAAGGGATATGGCCGGCAGATGAGCGGAGGTTACAGTATCCAGGTGGAAGAACTTGGAGAATCCGGTAACGGGCTTTTTTTTGTTACAAGACTTCTTGGCCCGGAAGATCTGAAAGAAGCCGGAGTACCATCGTATCCCTGTATTGTGATAAAAACCTCAAGGCAGAAAAAACCGGTAACGTTCACAGAGGGAAGCGGCAGGTAAAAAAATTCTGAGAAAGGGGAACCGATTGTGGAATTAAAGAAGGAGATCATGCAGATACTGAAAGAAAAAAGCAGGGCAAAAAGCCAGATCACCTTTGATGAAGATTTTAATGTACCAGATGCGAAACCGGATGTGGGAAGGCTGATCCAGTATAAAGGAAGGATCAGTATGGATGATGTCCATCTCGCTGACGGAAAAGGGATCCTGAGAGGAGATCTGCAGGTAGATATTCTTTATGTGGGAGAAGAAAACGGAATTATCAGCAGCATTACGGCAAAATTGCCGTTTGAGGAAACACTGAACCTGAAAGACATTGTAAATGGAGATAAACTGTGCCTGAAGTGGGAGATTGAGGATCTTACCATCCGGCTGATCCATTCCAGAAAGCTGAATATCAAAGCACTGGTAACATTTTATGGAGCAGTAGATGAGACGGAGCAGGTTCGTCTTCCGGTAGCGCTGGATGCTACGGATATCTCTGTCAGAAAGAAAACAGTCCGATTTCTGGGACTTACCGTACATAAAAAAGATACCCTGCGTGTTAAGGATGAATATACCATTGCTTCCAACCGTCCGGACATTTCCGGCCTGATCTGGTATACCATGGATATACGGGGACTGGATCTGAAACCGGAAGAAAACATCGTAAAAGCAAGGGGAGAGCTGACGGTTTTTGTACTGTACGAATCAGAAGATACAGAGACACCGGTACAGTGGCTGGAATATTCACTTCCTTTTTCAGGAGAAGTGGAATGTCCGGATTGTACAGAAGAATTGATCCCGGATATTGAAGTTTCCGTGATGCACCAGAGCCTGGAAGTAAAGCCGGATGCAGATGGAGAGGAACGGATACTGGTTTCTGATGTAGTGCTGGAACTGGATATGAAATTTTTCCGGGAGGAAGAATATTCACTGGTTACAGATGTGTATACACCACTTCGGGAATGCGTTCCGGAAGGGAAAAATGAAGTTTTGGAAAAACTTCTGGTGCGGAATTTCTCCAGATGCCGGATCACTGACCGCATTCAGGTAAAAGAAACCCAGGGGAAAATCCTCCAGCTCTGTCACAGCCAGGGAAAAGTAAAGATCGATAAGACCAGGATCGTGGAAAACGGAGTGCAGGCAGATGGAGTGATCATGCTGAAGATCCTGTATATTATCGGAAACGACAGTATGCCTTTTTACTCCATGGAGGCCATGATCCCGTTTTCTCATGTGGTGGAAGCGAGAGGAATCCGGCCGGACAGCAGCTACCGGTTAAAGGCAGAACTGGAACAGCTTTCTGCAGCCATGGCGGACGGAAATGAGATCGAGATCCGGGCGTCAGTGGGCCTGAATCTTCTTGCAGTCATCCGGGAACCCGTATTTATCATTGACAAAGTGGAAGAAAAACCTCTGGATATGAAAAAGATCCAGGCTATGCCGGGAATCCTGATCTATATGGTAAAACCGGGAGATGAGCTGTGGGATATCGCAAGAAAATATCATACATCCATTGAAGAAATCTGCACTCTGAACGGGCTTAAGGAAAATCAGGAGCCATCTCCGGGAACACCGCTTCTTGTGGTGAAAAAAGTAGAAGGACAGATCAAATGAGAAAAAAACAGCAGAAAATGAAAAAAGCTGGAAAATTTTGCTGTTGAAAAGACTGCAAAAATCATATAAAATATACATATAAATACTGTATACAAAGTACAAATGGAGGGGCTTATGCGTTTAAAAGCAATGGCAAAGATCAATCTCGGACTTGATGTTCTGGGGAAGAGAGAGGACGGCTATCATGAGGTACGCATGATCATGCAGACCATCCGTATGTATGATATCCTGGATATCAGAAAGACGAAACGGCCGGGAATCGTGCTGGCAACCAATCTTCCGTTTATTCCCACTGACAGCCGAAATCTTGTATATAAAGCAGCAGAGATGCTGATGGAAGAATTTGAAATAGAAGAGGGACTTTCCATTAAACTTCGCAAGTTCATTCCGGTAGCGGCAGGTATGGCAGGCGGAAGCTCTGATGCTGCGGCTGCATTTGTAGGTGTGAACCGGATGTTTCATCTGGGCCTGACGGAAGAGCAGCTGATGGAGCGCGCAGTGAAGGTAGGAGCAGATGTTCCGTACTGTATCATGCGTGGAACAGCCCTTGCAGAGGGAATCGGTGAGAAGCTGAAGCGACTTCCGAAAGTTCCGGAATGCTATGTGCTGGTAGGAAAACCGGGAATCAATGTTTCCACAAAAACCGCCTACGAAAATCTCAATCTGGCAGGAATCGGGAAACATCCGGATATCGATGGACTTATCAGGGATATTGAGGACGGTGATCTTTATGCCATGGCATCAAAAATGGAGAATGTATTTGAGCCTGGAATTATCCGTCAGTATCCTGTAATTGGAAATATCAAAGAACTCATGGAAGAAAAAGGAGCGCTGAAAGCGGTGATGAGCGGAAGCGGTCCAACGGTATTTGGTATTTTTGATAACAGAGATAAGATGGCGGCGGCAGCCAGAAGTCTCAGAAAGAGCGGACTGGCAAAAACAGTATTTGCCACGGATATTTACAACAGGGATGGAGGAGTTACAAATGACAAGTGATTTTTCTGTGGATATGAATGAGTATCTGCCACTTCGGGATGTTGTTTTTAACACCTTGAGGCAGGCAATTCTGAAAGGAGAACTGAAACCGGGGGAGAGACTTCTGGAGATCGCTCTTGCAGAGCGTCTGGGTGTCAGCAGAACACCGGTGCGTGAGGCCATGCGTAAGCTGGAGCAGGAAGGCCTTGTAGTGATGATCCCACGCCGGGGAGCCCAGGTTGCAAGCATCACCGAAAAAGATCTGAACGATGTTCTTGAGGTGCGTATCGCGCTTGAGAATGTAGCCATAGAAAAGGCATGTAAGCTGATCACAGAGGAGGAGCTTGGACGGCTCTGGGTAGCAGCCAAAGAATTCGAGAAAACAAAAGCAGAGGGAAATCTTGTTCGTCTTGCGGAGGCGGATGTGGCGTTCCATGAGATCATTTACCAGGCTTCCGATAACAAGCGTCTGAACCAGGTACTGAATAATCTCCGCGAGCAGATGTACCGCTACCGTGTGGAATATCTGAAGGAAGAGCAGACCAGAAATCTCCTTGTCAGCGAGCATGAAGAACTGGTAAAAGCGATCCGGGAGGGTGATGTGCAGAAAGCACAGGATATTTCTTTTCACCATCTGGAGAATCAGAGAATGGCAATTATCCGTACCATCCGTGCGGAAAATGCTGCCAGAGAATCCGAGAAAAAAGAATAAGAACCGGATATCCGGGGATATTAAGAGAGATGCCACTGGCATCTCTTTTTTATTGGAAAAGGATGGTGAAGCTGTGGAAGAAAAAAAGATTTCAGTATCTCTCCATGAAAATGAATCTTATATCCGGAAGCGCTGTGAAAACTGCGATGATATTCTGATCCGGCCCATGCGCCTGGGAGAGGGTCATAAAGTGGACTGTCTGATGGTTTATATTGAAGTGGCAGTTTCCAACATGATGCTGGACGATTCTGCCATTGGAAAGATGATCAATCATTTCTGGGAAATTCCGGAAGAAAAGATCCGGGAATTTATTCGGAGAAACAGTCTCGGAATTGCGGATGTGGAAGAACTTTTTTCCATGGAAGAAGTCTTCGGGGCGGTTCTTTCCGGAAATGCGGTTTTCTTTATGGACGGTTATGACAGGGCCATGAAGATATCCAGCAAAGGCTATCCGGGGCTGGATGTATCAGAAGCGGAAACGGAAAAAGTGCTGCGGGGTTCCAAAGAAGGCTTCTGCGACAGCGTAAAAACCAATGCGGCCCTTGTACGGAAGCGGATCCGGGATACCCGCCTTAAAGTGGAACAGCAAAATATCGGGGTGCGTTCCAACACGGTGGTGCAGCTTCTGTATGTGGAAGATCTGGTGCACGAAGAACTTCTGATTGCGGTGAAGGAACGGCTGGAATCTTTTACTGTGGATGGAATCCTGGACAGCGGAATGCTGGAGCAGCTGACAGAAGAAGCCTGGTATTCGCCTTTTCCACAGTTTCAGACAACCGAACGTCCGGACCGGGCGGCACAGGAACTTCTCAATGGAAAAGCCGTGCTGCTCTGTGACAATTCACCGGTGGCACTGGTGATTCCAGGTGCGTTTAACAGCTTTATGGAAAGCAGCGAGGACTGGTATAACCGTTTTGAAATGACTTCATTCCTGCGTGTGCTGCGATATCTGGCCATGGCTGTGGCAACGTTGCTTCCGGGACTTTATCTGGCTGTGATACGGTTTCACACCCAGATCCTTCCGGCCAATCTGATCCTTTCTTTTGCACAGGCAAGGGAAGGAGTGCCGTTTTCCAGCGTGGTGGAGCTGGTGTTTCTGGAGCTGTCTTTTGAGCTGATCCGGGAGGCGGGCGTACGGATTCCCGGAACTCTTGGAAATGCCATCGGGATTGTTGGAGGCCTGATTATTGGACAGGCAGCTGTGGAGGCTAATCTGGTAAGCCCCGTGGTGGTAATTATTGTGGCATTAACGGCGCTTGGATCTCTGGCGATCCCCAATGAGGAATTTGCGTCTGCGTTCCGGCTTCTGAAGTATGGATTTCTTTTTCTGGGAGGATATCTTGGCATCTTCGGAATTGTGCTGGGACTGTATCTGACGGCGGCACATCTGGCAGGACTTTTAAGCTTTGGTGTCCCATATCTGGTACCCTTTGTAGAAAAAAACGGCCAGGCGGAAACAGGAGGAAGAATTTTGCGCCAGCCATTCCGGAAACGGAAATTCCGGCCGTTGTATGCAAAAGATGACCAGAAGCGCAGACTGCGGACAAAGCCATGGAGACAGAAAGGAAAAGGATTATGAGATTTGCAGAAAATAACAGGATTTCCCACAGACAGCTTTTCCGGCAGATCATACTTGTGTTTCCGGCGCCTTTTCTTCTGTGCCTTTTTAAAAACGGAGAAATGCTGGGAGTGAATGCTATGGCAGGGACGATCCTGGCGGCGGTGCTTCTTTCATTTTATGTGATTTGGCTGATCCGTCTTGCTCCTGCTTATGGAGAACTTTCCAGAATGACAGGAAATATTACTGTACGGTTTATTGGACTGTCCTTTCTTTTATATGTAATCTTAAGTGCGGCTTTTCTGGCGGATCTTCTTGCAAAAGTAATTCCACAGAGTCTGATCAGCGGGATTTCCGGGAAATGGCTGTCTCTGCTTGCTGTGGCAGCATGCAGTCTGGGAACGCACCGGGGAATGCAGAGAAGAGGAAGGATTGCGGAAATTTCCGGAGGGATTTTTCTGGCAGGGATTCTCCTTCTTATGATTTTGAGTGCAGGACAGGGAAAAGCGGAATATTTTCTGGAAACCGTGGAGGGTACCGGTAGCAGGTTTTCCGGGAAATGGATGATCCGGGATGTGTATGCATTTCTCTGTGTTTTTTCCGGAGTGGGGCTTCTGCCTTTTGGGCTTGAAAAAGTAGAAAAACAGGGAAGTGCCAGAAAGCCGGTGATCCTGGCCTTTCTTACCGTGTGTGGAATTGTCCTTGGTATGCAGGTTCTGCTTCCTGCTGTATTTGGAAAAAACAGGCTTCTGGCGGAAACATATCCGGTGCTGCCTCTTCTGGACGGGGCAGATCTTCCGGGAAATGTGCTGGCAAGATTTGATGTGATATGGATGGGATTTCTGGTGTTCGGGCTTCTTTTTTCTCTGGGAAGTCTTTTTCATTACGGGAATCAGATTGCGGAAAAAACAAAGCTTGGAAGTGGACGGTACTGGATTCCGGCAGCAGGGTGGATCCTTTCGCTCTACGAAAGAAACGGCGCCGGGATAGAAAAGTATTATGGATGGTATCTGGCATATATTTTTGTGCCGCTGCTTCTTGTGATCCAGATTTTTCTCAGTGTGGAAAATAAAGGCCGCTGGAAGAAAAAAGCGTTGTCTGTGAGCCTGTTTTTCTTTGTAAGCCTTATGGGAACCGGGTGTGCGGCTGTGGAACCGGAAAAAAGGATGTATCCGCTGGCACTGGGGGCCGGCGTTTCGGAAGAAGGCTTTGTGCTGAAGTATGCCATGCCGGATATGAATGTGACCACCGGGCAGGAAAAGCCGGAAGAAGATCCGGTTTCCGTACTGACCCTTGCGGGCAGAAATTTTCAGGAAATCGAGAAAGTCTACAATCGTTCCCAGGAAAAATTTCTGGATCTGGGACACCTTCAGGTAGTGATTCTGGATGAGAGCATGCTGACAGAAGAAAACAGAAAGGCTTTTCTCGAATATCTGAAGCAGGAAGAACATGTAGGCGAAGATGTGTACATGTTCCGGACCGGAATGCTGGGAGAGGTTTTTCACTGGAAGGGAGCAGAGGAAAGTTCTGTGGGTGAATATCTTCAGGGAATCCAGGAGAACCGTACTACCGGGCAGCAGAAAAAAGGAGTGACTTTGAGAGAGGCATATCATCAGTTTTACCAGGACGGAACATTACCATGGATTCCTTCTGTATGGGTAAATGGGGATCTTCTGGAAGTGGATTATGGAAGTGCTGAATAAACAGGCGATAAACTGTCAATAATGCAGATATTCTTAAAAAGATGGCAGGTACCATCATCTTTGGACAGGATTATCAGAAAGAAGATTTTGGCAGGAGGTTTTACTCATGGAGCATATAAAGATAAAGAGTCGTATTCATATATTAAAAAGAACAGGATGGGCCATTCTGCTCGTGTCGATGATCCTTGCAGGCGGTATCAGAGCACAGGACACATTTTCTTCCCGGGATCCAAAGGTTTATGCCTGGTGGGGAACCATCTATCCGGAATTCTGTTTTGAAAAAGTGGAGGATAACGGGGAAAATAAGCCGGTGAAGATTTCCTTCTGGCTTGCGAAAGCGCTGGATTGGTGATACAATATTCCAACGAGTAATTATAGCGCTCGATTAATTATTTCAGGAGAATAAGATCAATGAATATAGACAGAAACGCACCGGTTGGTGTGTTTGATTCCGGTATCGGAGGATTGACGGTGGCCCGTGAGATCATGCGGAATCTGCCGTCCGAAAAAATTGTATATTTCGGAGATACAGCCCGGGTTCCATATGGAAGTAAGTCCAGAGAGACAGTTATCCGTTATTCCCGCCAGATCATTCATTTTCTGCAGGAACAGAAAGTAAAAGCCATTGTTGTAGCCTGTAACACAGCCAGTGCTTTTGCTCTGGATGCGGTAAAGGATGAACTGGATATCCCTATTCTCGGAGTGATCGAAGCCGGTGCTAAAGTGGCTGCTGAGGAGACCAGGAACAAGAGAGTAGGGATCATTGGCACAGTAGGTACGGTAGACAGCGGTATCCATGCTTCCTATCTCAGGGAGCTGGATCCGGAGATCACCGTGATCGGGAAAGCATGTCCGCTTTTTGTACCGCTGGTGGAAGAGGGATGGTATCATGATCCTGTCACAGAAGAGGTTGCAAGAAGATATCTGAAGGAACTTCAGGATCAGGAGATCGACACACTGATTCTTGGATGTACACATTACCCGCTTCTGCGATCTACGATCCGTAAGATCATGGGGGAGGATGTCCGACTTGTGAATCCGGCCTATGAGACTGCACTGGAACTGAAGAAGCTTCTGGCAGATCTGGATCTAGCAAGTGATGAGGCGGCACAGGAGGAATTTCCGTATCGCTTCTATGTAAGTGATCTTGCCGAGAAATTTAAGGATTTTGCCAATTCCATCCTGTCATATAATGTAGAGAAAACACAGAAGATCGATATTGAGAAATATTAGGAGAAAAAAATGCAAAAAGAAGTTTTGATCCATGTAAGAGGGCTTCAGATGATGGACGCACAGGGAGACCAGGAGCCGATCGAGATCGTCGTAGCGGGACAGTATTATTTCCGCAATGGTTCTCATTATCTCAGATATGAGGAACTTCTCGATGAAACCGCTGAACCTACGATCAATTACATAAAAATGTCAGAGAAAGGTCTGGAAGTAAGTAAAAAGGGTCTGGTAAATGTCCATATGGTATTTGAGCAGGGTAAGAAGAATATGACTTATTATTCCACACCGTATGGAACACTTCAGATGGGAATTGCCGCCACAAACCTGGAGCTTATGGAGAGTGAAGAGAATCTTCAGATGAAAGCAGATTACGCGCTGGATATGAATGAGGAACATGTGGCAGACTGTTACCTGGCGATCCAGGTACAGCCCAGAGACTGTAAGGATTTTGTCTTATAAAAAATAACCGCCGTGTATCAGGGAAAATTCCTGAAACCACGGCGGTTGCTTTATATTCGGATTATTTACGGAATCTTGAGAGGAAACCTTTTTTCTTCTTCTGTGGTGTTTCAAGAGAACCACGGATTCCTTTTACGCCAACGATGTAAAGACCGCTGACTTCGGCTTTGATCTCTTTCTTAACCGGGATCAGATCGAATACTTTCTCATCTGCGATGAGGATGCTGATCTTCGGACCAACTTTAGCTTTTACGATCGGAAGTTTGGAGCGGCGCATAAGCTTCGGTGTCTGGTCAATGACCATCTGTGGAAGTCCGGAATCTTTCAGTGGCATCCGCTTTTTATCGATGATCAGCATGGAAACTGTCTGCTTGTTGGCCTGGATCTGAGCCTGCTGTTCGTCCTGTTTTTTCTGAGCTTTCTTTCCGAAGAAGTAGAGTGCGATTACTGCTGCGATCAGAATAACGAGGATGACCAGAAGAACAATGGTAACTGTACTCATTTGAGAATCCCCCTGTATGTATATTTGTTTCGCAATCGGTTACATTACGTACAAAACATTTTAGCATTGTTTTCTTAAAAAGGCAAGATAAAAGAAAAGCGAAAAAGACAGGAGGAACGGTGGAAATTTCAGTATTTACAAGGTATAATGAATGTGCTGCGGTTTACAATACAAACCGCAGGATAGATGGATATTCAGATACAGACAATGTATTTATACACAACAGATGGAGGAAATAAAGTATGGAAGAGAAAAAACACCGGAAACCCAGACCGGAAATGGGAACTCCGGAGTATGAGGAATGGCGTAAACGTATGCTGCAACGCCGCAGAGAGAGGCTGAAACGGGAACGCAGGAAACGGCTGATCGCCATAGGAGTGGCAGCGGTACTGATCGCAGGTGGAGTGTCGGCAGGCGCAATTGCTTTAAGCAACAGGTTTGCTTCCGGATCAGACAGGAAAGTGGTAACTTCTGATACGAAAAAAGAAAATAAAACGGAAACGGGAACAGACTCCGGCGAAGCAGTTTCTACAGAGGCTTCCGGTGATTCATCCGGTGATACAGTTTCCGGCGATACTCTGGCGCAGGCGGATCTTCTGGCTCAGCAGTATGATTATGATAAAGCCATTGATCTTCTGAAAAATGATCCTGCTTATGGCTCAGACCAGAAGATGCAGGCAGCTGTAAAAGAATACGAAGATACAAAAGCAACATGTACAGCATGGCCATTGGAACAGGTGACACATGTCTTTTATCATATTCTGATAAAAGATACATCCAAGGCTTTTGACGGAGATTATAAAGAAGCGGATTATAACCAGGTTATGACCACGATCGATGAGTTCAATAAGATCACTCAGACCATGTATGACAAGGGCTATGTCATGGTAAGCATTAAAGATATGGCAAAAGCAGATGAAAACGGCAATATCACAGCAGGAGAGATCCTTCTTCCGCCGGGGAAAACGCCGTTTGTCCTCTCACAGGATGACGTGTGTTATTATCATTACATGGATGGAGATGGATTTGCCACAAAACTGGTTGTGGATGAAGAAGGGAAGATCCGCAACGAATATGTGGAAGATGATGGAAGTGTGTCTGTAGGTGATTACGATATGGTTCCGCTGATCGACCGTTTTGTGGAGCAGCATCCGGATTTTTCCTACCGTGGTGCCAAGGGAATCGTGGCACTCACCGGATATAACGGAATCCTGGGATACCGTACAGATGAGAGTTATGAAACCCGCCCGGCAGATCTGGACGAAAATAAAGTACAATGGCTCGATGCACATCCGGATTTCAGCCTGGAAAAGGAACGGGAAGGGGCGAAGAAGGTTGCCGATGCCATGAAAGCAGAAGGCTGGGAATTTGCAAGCCATACCTGGGGACATCAGAATGTAGGTCAGATCTCTCTGGAGAAACTTCAGGAAGATACCGAAAAATTCAAAAAAAATGTAGATCCGCTGATCGGGGGAACGGATATCATTATTTTTGCTTTTGGAACAGATATAACAACAGAACCAGAGTATTCCGGTGATAAATTCGAATATCTGAAGGGACAGGGATACAATTATTTCTGTAATGTGGATTCCAGCCAGTATTATGTACAGATCCGGGACCGCTATTTCCGTCAGGGAAGACGAAACCTGGACGGATACCGGATGTATTATAATCCGGAACTTCTGGAAGATCTTTTTAACGCAAAAGATGTTTTTGACCCGGCAAGACCAACGCCGGTACCACCGATGGGATGATCGGATTTTGAAAGATACGAGGGGACTTAAAAGAAAGGGGCTAGTTATTTTATGAAGAAAAAAATTGCAGGGGTCCTGACAACAGTACTTGCAGCATCACTTTTTGTCAGTGGAAACGCACCAGTTACTGTTCAGCAGGATAATATGACCGCACAGTCGCAGGACAACGAGGATACGCAGTCAGATGAGGCAGATGCGGAAGATACACAGTCGGATGAGGCAGACGCAGAGGATACACAGACTGAAGTGGAGGAAGAAGAGGCTAAGGTAGCAGCAGATCCGGAAGACCAGCCGGCAGCAACCGAGACACCGGAAGAAGAGAAAGAGGCTGAAAAAGAAACACAGAAACGTGAGAAGTCAGAGGACACTTCCGGCAGTACTTCCTCCAATGAAAAGGCACTTCTCGCAAAGGCAAAGAAACTGGCTCAGCAGTATGATTATACAGGAGCGATTTCTGTTCTGAAGAACAACTGGAAATTTGCCACCAGTGATAAAATGCAGAAGGCAGCTGCTTCCTATATGAAAAAAAGAGATGCCTGTGTAGAGTATCCTCTTGAGCAGGTGACACATGTGTTTTTCCATTCCCTTATCGTAGACACCTCTCTGGCTTTTGACGGGGATTCTGATGAGGCAGGATATAATCAGATGATGACGACAGTCAGTGAGTTCAAAAAAATGATCCAGATTATGTATGATAAGGGATATGTTCTGGTAAGCCCTCACGACATGGCGGTAGTGAATGATGACGGAACCATGAGCAGAGGCAAGATCATGCTTCCGGAGGGCAAGATTCCTTTCGTACTTTCTGAAGATGATGTCAGCTATTATCATTACATGGATGGAGATGGATTTGCCACAAAACTGGTGATCGATGATAATGGAGACATTAAATGTGAATATAAAAAGGCTGACGGAACGGTTGTGACCGGCGATTACGATGTTGTGCCGATCCTGGATTCTTTTATTAAGGAACATCCTGATTTTTCCTACCATGGAAGAAAGGGGATCCTGGCAATGACCGGTTATGACGGAGTGCTGGGATACCGTACAGATGGTGCATATAAGTCAAAAAAGAACCTTCAGGACGACCAGAAAGCTTTTCTCAAGGCTAACCCGGATTTTGACTATAATAAAGAAGTAAAAGCAGCCAAAAAAGTGGCAAAAGCCATGAAAAAAGACGGCTGGGAATTTGCAAGCCATACCTGGGGCCACAGAAATGCAACTTCTTCTACTGCGGCTGAACTGAAAACAGATAACAAGAAATGGGAGAAATATGTAGCACCGATCCTTGGAAAAACCGACATGATCATTTTTGCCTTTGGCGCAGATATCGGCGACTGGGAAGGATATACCTCTGATAATGCCAAGTATGAATATTATAAGAGTCGTGGCTACCGCTATTTCTGCAATGTAGATTCCAGTCAGTATTTTGTGCAGATCACAAGTGAGTATTTCCGACAGGGAAGACGGAACCTAGATGGTTATCGTATGTATTATAATCCGGATATGCTCAGCGACCTGTTTGATGTATCTGAAGTCTGGGACGATTCCAGACCGACACCGGTTCCAGAAATGTAAGGAAATAGATTTTACAAAAGTATACAGAAAATGTTTATAATCTATTATGGTTAGAATATATGTGTATTTTCAGATGATTTTGATATGAAGGGAGTAAGATATGAAGAAAAAAACATATCTCGTTGTGCTTGCATTGTGTACAGCGCTGGCGATAACAGCCTGCGGCACATCTGCAGACAATAAAGGGGAAACAAAATCTACAGCAGAAACACAGGATACAGCCGATAAAACAGATTCAGCAGAATCAGGATCGGATTCAGATAAAAACAGCAAAGATACAGCCTCCGGAGATACAAGACTTGTTTCTGTGGATGATGTGAGCAAATATATAACGATCGGACAGTATAAAGGCCTGACACTTGATAATTCTGTAGAAGCTGTGACCGATGACATGGTTGATGGAAGGGTTCAGGAAGAACTTCAGAATAAGGCAGAGGAAGTAACAGAAGGTACGGTTCAGAACGGTGACATTGTTACGATCAATTACGTAGGAACCAAAGACGGAGTAGCTTTTGACGGAGGTACAGCCAACAATTATGAGCTGACGATCGGTTCCGGAACTTTTATTGATGGTTTTGAAGATGGAATCATCGGAATGAAAAAAGGCCAGACAAAAGATCTCGACCTTACATTTCCGGAAGAATATTCATCCGAAGAACTGGCAGGCCAGGAGGTTGTGTTTAAAGTTACATTGCAGAGCTTCAAACGTGCTCCCGAACTGACCGATGACTGGGCAGCCAAGAATACTGACTGTAAGACTGCGGAAGACTACAAAAAAGAAATCCGCAAGACACTGGAAGAAGAAGCAAAAACAAGCGCCCAGAATACTCTTCGTGAGACAGCATGGAACACAGTGCTCTCTGCTTCCGAAGTAAAAGAATACCCACAGGATGATCTGGATACGGCAAAAACAGAATTTAAGACTCTGTACGAAAATTATGCAAAACAGGGTGATATGACCCTGGAGGATTTTGTAAAGGCACAGGGCATTTCCATGGATGATTTTGAAGAGCAGAGCAGCCAGTATGCGGAATATAAGGTGAAACAGAACCTGATCGTGCAGGGAATCATGGATGCGGAAAATATGACACTTGAGGATGAAAAATCTCTTGGTATCCAGAACGAACTGATCAAATCATATAATGTAAAAGATATCGCGGCACTGGTAGATAAGTATGGCCAGGCAGCTGTGGATGAATCTATCGGACTGCTCCGTGTGGAGGACTTTATCATAGATAACGCAACCGTTGAAGAAAAAGTAACTGCCGGTGACACACAAGGTGTGGACGGAGATGATCCGTCTGTAGATGGAAGCAGTGCTGAGGGAACTGTTGACGAAGAGCTGGAAACGGCAGAAGCGACAGATATGGTTCCTGAGGAAGAACCGACAGAAGAGGCAGACAGCGCATCAGATGCATCAGCAGAATAACAAAAAATCACACGCATTATGTGATGCGTACAAAAAAGTGCGGGGCCCGGGAGAATTTCCGGGAACCGCTTTTTTGACAGTAACACATAAAAAGAAAATTAAGAGATTCTTTCGGGAATTACCATTGTATTTGAACATTAAATGCGGTATGATTAAGTTCAGACATTAAGGAAAGTTATAAATATATAGACGGGGATATAATCAAATGGACAAAAGAGTTTTGCGCGAGAGAATGCGCAGAAAGCAGCAGCAAATAAGACGGCGGCGGATGATGAAGCGGATAACCTGTGTGGTTGCGGCGATTCTTCTGCTGGTTTTTGTTGTTCGAGGAGTAATTTTACCAATCGTCAACCGTGTAGGCGGAGGAAGCAGTAAGGGTACGGAGACTGTGAATGTACAGGCGAATACAGCAGGAACTTCCTCAGATGGAAGTACGGAGGATGCATCTGCATCGGCTGATTCGGCTACATCGGATTCATCCGGTGACAGCAGTATAGATGCTGTGGTGATGCCGATAAAGGGCAGTACAGCAGGAGACAGACTTTCTGTTATGACACCGGGATGGCATGAAGACTCCACAGGAAAGTGGTATCAGAATCCGGATGGTACATATTATATCAATGGTTTTGCCGAAATCGACGGAACTACATACAGTTTTGATGAGAATGGTTATATGCAGACAGGATGGGTTGAGAAAGGTGTGAAGGATTATTACTTTAATGAAGATGGTTCTTATGATCCTTCCAAGAAACGTCCGATGATCGCACTGACCTTTGATGATGGACCGGGAGAGTATACAGAGACTCTTCTTGATACAGTTGAGAAATATAATATTCATGTTACCTTCTTTATGCTGGGACAGAATGTTGAGGGACGGGAATCTACTGTACAGAGAATGTTACAGCTTGGATGTGAGATTGGTAACCATACTTGGGATCATCCGGAGCAGACTCTTCCGAATATGGATCTGGATTCTGTTGTACAGGAATTCCAGAAAACAGATGACGAGCTGGTGAAAGCCTGCGGACAGGCTGCAACCGTGTGCCGTGCACCGTATGGAGCAATCACAGAAGAACAGATGGCAGCAGTAGGCAAACCGTTTTTCATGTGGTCCACAGACTCCCTGGACTGGAAACTGATGGATGCGGATGCGGATTACAATGAGATCATGAACAGCGATCTGAGTGATGGTTCTATCATTCTGATGCATGATATCCATGAGCCATCTGTAAAATGTGCTACTGAGAAGTTGATTCCGGAACTGGTCAATGAGGGATATAAGCTGGTGACAGTCAGTGAACTTGCAGCAGCTAAAGATGTTACTTTACAGAGTGCTTCCTATTCTGACTTCTGGGACAGCTCCCTTCAGGCAGGACGTGTTGCAGGATATGCAGGAAATTCCAGTGATTCAACAGACAGCAGTGATTCTTCTGACGGAAGTATAACTTCTGATGACAGCGCTTCTGCAGACAGTACCTCCGCAGATAGTACAGACGTCAGTGATGGTTCCACAGACAGTACAGTCAGTGACGGATCGGACGGTTCTTCTGATGGAAGTGGTGATGGATCAGATGGTTCCACAGACGGAAGCAGTGACGGATCGGATGGTTCTTCCGACGGAAACTATGATGATGGAAGCTACGATGACGGAAGCTATGATGATGGCTCCTATGACGATGGTTCCTATGATGACGGAAGTGAAGAATACTAAAGAATAATACCAGGAGACCTGAGTGACAAAATGTGTGTCATTCAGGTCTCTTTTTTGACTTTATACGACACTGTCGGATAATAGACACATATTATATGGGAGGGTTTTTCCTTGACTGAAAATATGGGGATTGGTATAATTATAGAATAAAAAACTCCACTTAAAATTGGGGAATGGACGGTGGCAGAACTATAAAGGGAGGTACCTGAAAATGGGAAAGAAATTACAATTTACGGAGCTTGACCAGTATCTGTTCGGTCAGGGCACGAATTATGATATTTACAGGAAGCTGGGAGCACATCCGGACACGCAGAACCGGAAAAAAGGAGTTTATTTTGCAGTGTGGGCACCTAATGCACAGGCGGTTTCTGTTGTAGGTGAGTTCAATGAATGGGACACAAAGAAGAATCCCATGAAAAAAGTTGGACCCATTGGTGTTTATGAGACATTTGTACCGGGAGCGAAGATTGGACAACTGTATAAATTTTACATTACAGGTGCACATGGCGAGGAACTTTACAAGGCAGATCCCTATGCCAACGCTGCTGAGATGCGTCCTGGAACAGCCTCCCGTGTTACCGACATCACCAATTATAAATGGAAAGATGATACCTGGATGAAGAACCGTGAGGCCTTTGATCCGGATACAAGTGCCATGTCTATTTATGAGGTGCATCCGGGTTCATGGATGAAACATCCGCAGACTGCGGAAGACGAGGATGGTTTCTATTCCTACAGAGAGCTGGCCCCGAAGCTTGCCGGGTATGTCAAGAAAATGGGTTACACACATGTTGAGTTTATGGGCATCGCAGAGCATCCTTTTGACGGTTCCTGGGGTTATCAGGTTACCGGCTATTATGCACCGACCTCCCGTTACGGAACACCACAGGATTTCAAATATATGGTTGATTATCTCCATCGCCAGAAGATTGGTATTATCCTTGACTGGGTACCGGCGCACTTCCCGAAGGATGCACACGGACTTGCCAACTTTGACGGAACTGCAGTATACGAGCATGCAGATCCGAGACAGGGCGAGCATCCGGACTGGGGAACCAAGATCTACAATTACGGACGTCCGGAAGTAAAGAATTTCCTGATCGCCAATGCCCTTTACTGGGTAGAAGAATGCCACGTTGACGGTCTCCGTGTAGACGCGGTTGCATCCATGCTCTATCTGGATTACGGTAAAAAAGACGGTGAGTGGGTTGCCAATAAATACGGTGGAAACAAGAACCTGGAAGCCATTGAATTCTTCAAGCATCTGAATACGGTTGTTCTCGGAAGAAATCATGGAACTGTCATGATTGCGGAGGAATCTACCGCATGGCCGATGGTAACCGGCAAGGCAGAAGATGACGGCCTGGGATTCTCCCTGAAATGGAATATGGGATGGATGAACGATTTCCTGGAATATATGAAGCTGGATCCGTATTTCCGTAAATTTAATCATAATAAGATGACATTTTCCATGACTTATGCATACAGTGAGAAGTATGTTCTGGTTCTTTCCCACGATGAGGTAGTACATCTGAAGTGCTCCATGCTGGAAAAAATGCCAGGCGAACTGGATGATAAATTCAAGAACCTGAAGGCTGGCTATACCTTCATGTTCGGACATCCTGGTAAGAAACTTCTGTTTATGGGACAGGATTTTGGACAGCTCCGGGAGTGGAGTGAGGCCAGAGAGCTTGACTGGTATCTTCTTGGAGAGGAGAATCATCAGAAACTGCAGCAGTATGTCAGTGATCTTCTTCATATTTACAGGAAATATCCGGCACTTTATGGTGCGGACAATGATCCGTCTGCATTTGAGTGGATCAATGCCAACGATGGCGACAGAAGCATCTTTAGTTTTGTGAGAAAATCCCCCACAAGACGTAACAACATTCTGGTTGTATGCAACTTCACGCCGGTAGCACGTCCGGATTACCGTGTAGGTGTACCGAAGAAGAAACAGTACAAACTGATTATGAATGAGCAGGGACTTCTTCCGAAAGGCAAGGCATTCAAGGCAGAGAAGAAGAACTGCGACAACCGGGAATTTTCTTTTGCATATCCGCTGGAAGCTTATGGAGTCGGCGTATTTACATACTGATATTCCGGGTTGACAAATGTCTTTTTGGACAGTATAGTAAGCCATATAAAGGGGAGTAGCTGGCACGTCAGTGTTCATGATATCGTCAATCTCGATGGGTATCTACCTGTCCGTATCGTGATGAAACAGCGAGACTTTTATTGCATGTTTTTTGTGCAATAAAAGTCTCTTTTTTTACGATTCTGCCCATACTGTTAACAGGGATTTTGCTGAGGATCTGTAAAGGAGGAATGGTATCTGTGAAAGCTTATTACAATGAAACGGTAGAAACTGTACGCAGAGATCTGAATGGGGAACAGGATTTTCTGACGAATGAGGAAGTAAAAAGAAGGCAGGAAAAATTCGGATTCAATGAACTTGCGGAAGGTAAGAAAAAAAGCGGCCTGCAGATTTTTCTGGAGCAGTATAAAGATTTTCTGGTGCTGATCCTGATTGTTTCGGCGGTGGTTTCCCTGTTCCTGGGGGAAACAGAGAGTGCGGCGGTAATTCTGGTTGTGATTACTATGAATGCTATTCTGGGAACTGTGCAGACCATTAAGGCAGAGAATTCCCTGGAAAGCCTGAAACAGCTGGCTGCACCGGAGGCGAAGGTGGTTCGAAACGGTGCAGTGGTGAGAATTCCGGGAAGGGAAATTACAGTAGGAGATGTGGTCCATCTGGAGGCTGGAGACTATATTCCGGCGGACGGGTGCTGGAAAGTGCCAGCCTTAAGGTTGATGAAAGTGCACTTACCGGAGAAAGCATTGGTGTAGATAAGATCAGCGCTCCGCTTACCGGGGAACTTCCGTTAGGAGATCGCAGGAATATGGTATTTTCCGGAAGCTATGTGACTTATGGAAGAGGTGTTTTTCTTGTAACCGGGATTGGAATGAACACAGAAGTCGGAAAAATCGCCGGTCTTTTAAAGAATACTTCGGAGAAGAAAACACCGCTTCAGATTAATCTGGATCGCTTTGGGAAAAAGCTTTCTATGATCATTCTTCTGTTATGTGCTGTACTTTTTGCCCTGCAGGTGCTGAAAGGCGGAGCTGTTGCAGATGCATTTCTCTTTGCAGTGGCACTGGCTGTGGCGGCGATTCCGGAAGCACTCAGTTCCATTGTGACAATTGTGCTGGCGTTTGGAACCAGAAAGATGGCGAAAGAAGGAGCAATCATACGGAAACTGCAGTCTGTGGAAGGGCTGGGAAGTGTATCGGTAATTTGTTCTGACAAAACGGGAACACTGACACAGAACCGGATGACCATTGAACATTATTATGTGGATGGACGGGATATTCCGGCAGATCAGATTGATCCGGCGAACCCATTGCAGGAACAGATGCTGAAGTTCAGCATTCTCTGCAATGATTCTACCAATGTGGAAGGCCAGGAGATCGGAGATCCTACAGAAACAGCAATGGTAAACCTGGGAGATAAAAAAGGAATTTCGGCACAGGAAGTCAGGGATGCCTGTCCGAGAAGCAGCGAGGTTCCTTTTGACAATGATCGGAAACTGATGTCTACCTTCCATAAGATGAAGGATGGATATACCATGATCACCAAAGGCGCGGTAGATGTGATGCTGAAACGTGTGGATTATATCCAGAAAGGTGGAAAAATCTTTCCTGTTACAGAGGTGGATGTGGAAAACATCTGCAGAGTTAATGAACAGTATTCAGAGTCAGGTTTACGTGTTCTTGGAATCGGATACCGCCATTTTCCGGTGGAAAAAAATATCTCCACAGAGGATGAACAGGGGCTGGTTTTTCTGGGGTTACTGGCAATGATGGACCCGCCCCGTACGGAAAGTGCAGCGGCGGTTTCGGACTGTAAGCGTGCAGGTATCTGCCCGGTGATGATTACGGGAGATCATAAGGTGACAGCAGCCGCTATTGCAAAGAGAATCGGAATTCTGGATGATATTTCCCAGGCCTGTGAGGGTGTTCAGATTGATGGTATGAGTGATGAGGAGCTTAACGAGTTTGTGGAAAATATCCGGGTGTATGCACGTGTGACGCCAGAGCATAAGATACGTATTGTGCGTGCGTGGCAGGAGAGGGGAAACATTGTGGCCATGACCGGAGATGGAGTCAATGATGCACCTGCACTGAAACAGGCAGATGTGGGAGTTGCTATGGGGATCACAGGAACAGAGGTAGCAAAAGATGCGGCTTCAATGATTCTGACCGATGATAATTTTGCCACGATCATCAAGGCTGTGGAGAGTGGACGAAATATTTATGAAAATATCAAAAAGGCTATACAGTTCCTTCTTTCCGGAAATTTTGCGGCGATCCTGGTAGTGATTGCAGCTTCTCTGATGAATCTTCCAGTGCCTTTTGCACCAGTTCATCTTCTGTTTATCAACCTGCTTACGGACAGTCTGCCGGCCATTGCTCTGGGGCTGGAACCTTACCATCATGATGTGATGGGAAAAAAGCCCAGACCTGTAAAAGAATCTATTCTTACAAAAGAGTTCCTGATCCGTGTTGGTGTGGAAGGTGGTGTGATCGGTGCTGTGGTACTGACGGCATTTCTGATTGGCTACCGGGACGGCAATGAGGTACTGGCAGGTACCATGGCGTTTGCAGTGCTGTGTCTGTCCAGATTACTTCACGGATATAACTGTAAGGCTGGAAAACCGGTAATCTTTACAGGGGAATTTTTTGATAATCGCTTTATGCAGGGAGCATTTCTGTCTGGATTTGTGCTTCTTACAGCTGTGCTTGCAGTTCCGGTGCTTCATGGATTTTTTGCGGTGCAGACGCTTAAAATTGGAGAACTTCTGGCGGTTTACGGACTGTCAGGGGTAAGTATGCTGGTGATTCAGGGACTGAAACGGATGGTAAAGTTCTGATGATGTAAAAAAATACCGGGGATCCGGATCCTTTGAAGTGTGTACTTCAGGGATGCCGGATCTCCGGTATTTTTTATGCACGTTGCTGGATTGGCTGGTTTGCTGAGTCGAGCGAATCTTCGCAATCCGCATTCGTTAAAGCTTTATTCTTCACTTTCGTCGTAACTGTCATCGTAAGAGCCGTCGTCGTAGGAACTGTCGTCATAGGAACCGGAATCATCATCAGAACCATCATCTGAGGAGTCGTCTGTGCTGCCGGAACCGTTATCAGCAGAATTGAAGTTTTCGGAATTGATGTCGATTCCTTTGTCTGCATAATATTGCTCTGCTGTGATGGAATCCGTATCTTCTACGATATTTCCGGAAGCATCGATCATGTTCAGGTCTGTATTAATGGTTACGTCCAGAAGATTGGTTCCTGTGGATGGGGTAACATTCATGGACATGATCTCATTGAATTTCTTTTTCAGGTTGTCGAGAGTGAATACACCGGAACCAATGTATTTCTGGACACCGTTCTGAGATGCCAGTTCTTCCGTATAGTCGGAAAGCATATATGGCCCAAATTCTCCGGCATCACTGTTATAGTGCATGACCAGAGGTTCTACGGTTGGAGTCAGGATTTCAATTGAAGTTTTTCCATCTTTTACTGTTTTCTGGATGGTGAATTTTGCCATTCCGCCAAGGAGCTCTTCCAGTTTCTGCTGGGTGGATACAAAATTTCCCAGAGAGTAGAAGACTACGGTTTCATTGCCTTTATCATCGGTGAGACGGCCGTATGGCTGAAGTACGTGAGGATGTCCTCCGATAATGACATTTACACCCTGTTCCATGAGGTAGGCTGCCCATTGCTTTTCGTATTCATTTGGCATGGTTTCGTCTTCAGTGCCCCAGTGAGCCACGAAGATGATGCAGTCGGCCTGCTGTTTGGCTTTCTGGATCATGGTTGTGATCTTGTCCTTACGGATCATGTCGATCATGTAGTCTTTTCCTTCAATGCCTCCTACGTTTGTTCCGTAGGTATAATCCAGAAATGCAATTTTGATACCGTTTACTTCGCGGATCTTGACGGTGTCTGCATCTTCCTGTGAGTCGTGGATTCCAAGAAGTGTGACATCCGGATAGGTGGTTTTCCAGAAATTCAATGTGTCGGTGAGAAAACCTTCGCCGAAATCATCAATGTGATTGTTGGCGGATTCCACTACGTTGAATCCGGCTTTTATGATGGCGTCTCCTACTTCGGTCGGGGTTGCGAAGGAGGGGTAGGAGCTTACGCTGTCATGGTCGGTTGTGAAGACGGTTTCCTGGTCGATCATTTTGATGTCTGCGTCTTTGATGGCGTCCTGGATGTGGGTGTAGATTTTGTCGTAGTTCCAGTTACCGTCAGAGGATGCGCCTGCGTCTATGAGGCTCTGGTGGTAGAGGTTGTCGCCTACTGCGATGACAGAGGCTGTGGTGGTTTCACCGGTGGTAGTGGTGGTTTCCTGTTTTTCTTTTGAAATGGTGGCTTTTTTGCGGGCATCTATGGCTGGTTTACGGATGAGGCGGTAGTCCAGCTGGTTGAAGAAGAGGACCAGAATAGCCAGGACAACGATGGAGGCTATGAGGCTCAGGCGGGCGTTGCTGCGCTCGCGGAAGTTTAATGGGATGTTGTCCTTGGGGTTGCGCCTGATGGGGCGTTTGGGTTCGCGGAGAGGATCCGGGGTGGATTCTCTTTTGAGGACTCGTTTGAGGGAGTCGGGGATTTTGATGTTGGGTGAGAATTTCATTTATGGTTTACCTTGTCTTTCTTTGGATTTTGAATGTAATTGGTTTGCGTGGTTGTATTATAGCAGATTTTTTTTTTCGTGGGAAGAGGGTGGTGGGGGTGAACGTACGCCCGTGCCGGGGATGCTGTCTGGTATGCGGAGTTGTTGGACGGACGCTGGCAAGGCGTGTGCTGTCTGGCGCCGGGGCTTCGTCGGGGGCTGGCTTCTAAGCCGCTGAAAATCAGCACCCCTCCTGCAGAGTCGTCGCCAGACAGCACACGCCTTGCCAGCTGGTTTTTCAAGCCGGGAAGTGCTGGTGGCTGTCCGGGCAGTGAGGTTCAGGGCGTGAGGATAGAGTGGCGGG
>ENA-OOXA01000126-OOXA01000126.1-human-gut-metagenome-genome-assembly--contig:-NODE-126-length-65689-cov-10.962565_pt1 | contig 65689 bp, 42 predicted proteins | sample MGYA00241581_ERZ501331 | MGnify/ENA primary metagenome ERZ501331 (study PRJEB25962, sample SAMEA2042982) | human gut metagenome | biome: human gut; feature: human-associated habitat; material: faeces...
AGAACTGTAACAGCATCGCCGTTTTTGCTGTAACAGTCTGCTCCGTTTTTTGCAGCAATGCGGAAAGGACATCCACAACGTCAAGTATATCTGCCCTCAAGACCTTAAAGCTGCCCATGACCGTTGGCTGGACAAAAGGAACAAGGCGGAGGAGAAGCGCAGGACTCAGGAACAGATAGCAAAAGCCAAGGCGAAAGAGGCGGACTTCTACAAGGAAAAGTCCCGTTACTTCGGGATTGTCATCAGCGATAATGACATTGAAATATCCGTGCTTGATTCCATCGAAGCATTTCAAACCGAGGGAAGCTGCCTTCACCATTGCGTGTTCCAATGCGAGTATTACGCCAAAACGGACAGCGTTATCCTGTCGGCACATGACCGCCAAGGCAACCGCATCGAGACCGTGGAGTTCTCATTGAGCCAAGGCAAGGTGGTACAAAGCCGAGGGTTGTGCAACTCCAACACGAATTACCACGACCGGATTGTAGGACTTATAAATGCCAACGCCTACCGCTTCTTGGAGGCGAGGACACCGGCATAATTCCTTGAATTGTTCTGACCCCGACCTGTGCCGTGAGGCGCGGGTCGGGGATTATGAAATAATTATATATTTAATTTATCAAATCTACCACAAGTTCACATGGGTCACCATATCCAACCAAGTATGCTAGGCCTCTTGCACGTGTAATAGCCACATATAATAAGGAACGCTTACTTGACAAGAATTCCTTCTTCTCCAAGGCATCCATGCCATTAAATGGATATGCTTCAGTAGCTTTTGATGGAATATTACGTTCATTTACTCCCATCAAAATGACTGCTTTGAATTCCAATCCCTTGAGTGAATGGAAGGTGCACAATGATACGCCATCGTTCGCACCTTGCCTCTTGGTTCCTTTTAGTACTTTGTAGGGAGAACCATCTGCATGAAGACGAGTCTGTAATTCTTTCATCAATCCCATGCTGGGAGCTGCCACACAAACGTCTTTCAAAGCAATGCCTCTACTTTTGCATTCTTCTATCCATTCTACAACTTGAGCGACCTCCTCTGTAGCATTAGATACCATGACATACTGTGGCTTTTCTCCACCATGAATTAAAGACACATACCCTTTTGTTGATTCTACACCACCATCCATGTCATCATAAGTCTGACCTTTAATGATAGATACAGCAACACGCTTAATTGGTTCTGTCGTCCGATAATTGATTTTCAATCGACGACTACGAACGCCTCGTACATTGATGCCTGCTGCACTAAAATTAATCTTGCGTCCACTATAAATGCGTTGCATCGGGTCACCAGTAAAAAATAAGTCATTACGTCCTTCTGCAACCAGCGCACGCAGGAATTTCAGCTCTGGATTTGAGAAATCCTGGAACTCATCAGCAATTACATTGGTATAGGGGCGAATATTATGTTCATTGAGATACTTAGTGGTTTCATTAAACAATTCCAAACGATCTGCATATTTCCGTTCCTGTTTCAATGCTACATATTTTTCCACAAGTTTCCAGATTTCAATACGTTGTTTGCGACTAAGAGCTTTGGTGCGCCCCACCCGTTGTTGCATCATATAGCTACGCATATCCGCAATTCCAAAATAGACAATAACGTCAATATATTCATCATATAGGAAGTGCTCATCGAACGTTGTTACTTCTGTTTCAAGCACTTCTCGCCACAGTTTCAACGACTCTTCGTCTCCCGAATAGTCTAGAATCTTAAAACCTTCTTTAATATGGTACTGGCGAGCGCATTCAATCAGAACCTGATCGATATTATTCAATACATAGCGTCCGCGATTTATTTCCATCTTTTGTACTAAACCTTCCAGGTTTTCTTTAAGTGTACGAGTATAAGTAGTAAACAACACATTGGAATCAGAATTGGATGTCAGATATTTCAAACGATGTAGAGCTGCTACAGTCTTACCTGTACCGGCACCACCACTCACTTTCATTGTACCATTATAATCTGTATTTACCAATTTACGCTGCGAAGGATGAAGGAAGAGTTGCCACACGTCCATATCCTTGTCAATGATGCGTTGCAACTCTTCATCATCGGTGAGTTCTACAAACCGACGTTTGTTATTATCGCTTAATAGCTCATCTTCATTCGCTTTTGCACGTCCGGATTCAATATCTGCAATGATGTCATCGATATTTCCACTATCCATCAGATTGAAGACATTTTCAAACGCATCATTGGGCAACACATCATCCAATGCATCGAGATCATCAAGCGTTTGAATGGTTCTGACTTTACCTAATAGTTCTTGAGGAATGCCGATAGCCAGTAGTTTTTCATCAGTAATATCCTTAAAATATGTGCTTTCCGCTACTTTGGCAGCAATTTTAGGCACAACTTCTTCAGACTCAGTTATGGTAACCAATTGACATGATTGTGTATACTCATTCCAAACAAAACGCTTTCGAATTCCCCAATTGTAGGCATCTTCATGCGTTCCGATATAGAGCAAATGGTAAGTGTCATTACCCAACACACCAATGATGGCGCGATAGTTATCATCCACACGGGCTGAACGCAATGCATTGTCCTTAAACTGGGCAATAGGTTCCAAATGAATACCGTTGGTGGTAGTGTTCTCACGGAATTTCTTTTGGAAAGCTACCACTTTGCCTTGAATTTTTTTTGGCAGTGAAAGCACTGCTTCATAGAATGTATCAGAAAGAAAAAGTCTCATATTATGAATGTATTATATTGTTAATATTAAACTCAGATGCAGCTATTACGCGGAAGCCATGGCTGACGAAGATTTCACTTGAACGTTCGTCAACCGGATCTATGGTTATTTTCTGCTCTCTAAGAACCATCTGGGCACTTGCAATCACGATTCCTTCTTCATCGGTTAAATCCACGTCCCCTTCATGACTAAAAGAAATGCCATGATCCAATAATTGGTCAACGATCTCTTCAAGACCTGGATAATACATTTTCACTTCATCACGGTCAATGGTATCTTTTGTTGATATTGAAGTTGGATTTTCAACATTCACTTTGTTTTGGAAAAACTGAAGCAGGTTGTATCTTCGCCAGAAGCCTGTCCACTCTTCACTGTCTATCGCCTGCAAATGTGGTTGAAGATTCCACTCATAATGAATGCCATTTTGAAGGGCTGTCAACACTTCTTCATCAGTTGAATCATCGGTCAAAGAATCGTATCCACTGTCATCAATGGCTATGTTTCCATTATATAAAGAACCTCCATGACTCATGAACCCATCAGCATCGGCAATGCAACCAAATGCCGTTTCTATGATATGTCCGGGTTGTGGATTTTTCAATAATTCAATAAGTCGTGTTACGGAATTAAGCCCAAGGCTATCCTCCTTTCCGCTTTCAAACAGTTGGATGTCGTCCCACGTCATTGTCCACGAATAGAGATTATGGGTTGTCGATGCACGAATACCATCTCTCTTCTCCAGGTCGCCATAAAAGCGCATGTTAGGTGTCTTTGCATGATAACCATAACCATCAAGAAAAATGGCCCACATAGGCATTCTTTCGGGTTGTGCAATGTTTTGACCTTCAATCTTGGCCGACATACAGATAATCTGAAAGTCTGCCACCGTATAATGGCGAACCCCATAGGCTCCGCCAAGAGCAAATTGAGGAATGATATAATACTTGATTTCCGTATCATCCGTTTCATCTACGAGACGAAGTTCATAGCGATAAGTATCCACATCAGGCACTTTTTCAAACTCCCAATTATTATTTCTCGCAATAACCTTCAGTGCATTGATGAATTTCAACTCCAGTTCACTGTCTTCCGCTACTCCCGACTGTGAAATGGAACCTACTGAACCGGAAAGAATTTCCCACGATTGGGCATGACTTATTAATTGCTCGAAAAGATTTTCCGCATATTCACGGCTGAAAGAGTCCCGTTTGTATTGGTTTCCATAAGTGAGGATGCAATGATAACAACCGTCTTTTCCTTCCCACTGGCATTCACACTCATGGATTTTGTTGTAAGCATGTCTTAATAATTTTGTAAATTCATCGATATCATAGAGTTTGGACAAGTATCCTGTTCCGCCAGGAATGGTATCATACATTACAAGATAATGATCCTTGCTCATTGTCGACATGTTCATTTCACTATAAGAATCAATGCATATGTGCTCTGGAGATGATTTATAATAAGACTTCAATCCGAGCTGGATTCCTGCTTTGAACATCTCGATGGCTGCTTGGGCATCCATGATTTGGATAGGAAGCAGAATTTTGATGGCTTCCGTTTGCATGTGCCGGTAGAGATATAGTGTTTCAAACACTTCCCCTTTGGTATCTTCGGCAAAACCTACATTTCTATGATTGCAGAATCGATAATGGAAATCTTCTGTCTGTTTTACTCCTGTCAATAGATGAGTTGATTTGCCACAATGCTTGCAAATGACAAAACCGTATTGGGGTATTGTCGCGTCATTGTCCACTTCCAGTTTTGCCCCCGATTGCATCTGCATGCCATAATTTATTTCATACAATTCCATATTGTTGCAGAACTCAATACCAAAACCTACGTTACGCATGACATATGAAGTCGTGACACCGTTATGGTGGAACATATAGTGACGCTTAATGATGTAGTTTTCCGAATCCCTATCTTCACTTGAGTCATCCAGTGCAGCATCATTACTATGCATGATGCTTCGTGAATTAGTAAACTTCAACAGTCGATGCTTGTTCACGCCCCAAGAAGGATCATTACATTTTGGGCAGGCAGCCGAATCATATTCTGATTCTCCTTTCAATGCCACACAGTCGCATTTTGAGCAGAATCGCATTTCGGTTAGAGCCTCTTTCCAATCGAAAGTTGAAATGCCGCTGATAGTCAGTTTGAACTTCTGTGTATAGAAATTATTGCCTGGTGCCAGTTCCTTGATTCCTTGTGAGGCAGAACGCATCAGTTCAAAAGACCGCGGTTCCATTTTATTGTGTTCATCATCTTCCTTTTCGTGTGAAGCATATACGCTAGCCTGAAGTTTGACGCCTGTTTCCGGGAAAGCATAGTTCGGCAACAAACCGGCATTGGTCATGTATTCTATTACATTCTCACCCACGATCTGAGCATACTGCTTATTGGTAGACTTTATCAAATTCTTGATTTGTGCTAGCATAGGGTCATTGGCTTGAATGCGCTTTTCTTGCTCTTTGTATTGCTCCAATTCCTTACCCAAGTGAAACAGGCGAGCTTGCAACGTGCTAAACTTACCAATGATTTGATTGTAGAATGTACCGCCATTCAATGTTTCAAACAAATGCGACAAAGCTTCTTGTGTACTTTCCTCGTAAACAGACCTGAATTCAGATTCAAGTGTAGCTTTATTATTTTTAATAAATGAAATAAGCCGGTTCACAAAAAACTCCTTTTGACTGAAAATGCCTTCTTGCGTCAACTTCAAGTCGGCAATGCGCGAAGGAATCATATTTTGCACGTCGCTACTTGTCCAGGTATCCATGCAGTAGGCCAAGAAATGTCGGCGCAGGATGTCCTTGGCCGCCAGGAAACAGCCTGGCGTGCTTACCTCTCCCTGCATCATTTCCAAGGGATAGGTGTAATAATACATGTCGTGTGGTTCGCTGGCATGTGCATAGTTGAGTACCAAGGCTGAGCCCTCCTTACGGCCCGCACGACCCACACGCTGCAAGAAATTGCTTGGTTTGGGCGGCACGTTCGTATTACCCATCACGTTCAAATCACCAATGTCGATACCCATTTCCAGAGTGGAAGTGGCCACCAACACATTCGTGGAGCTTGGCGTAGGATGTTTCTTGAAATCTTTTTCAAGAGCCTCTCGTTTGCTTCTTTCCAACAATCCGGTATGTTCATTAGCATATACACGTGGAGAGACATGACGGTTATATACCTGTAGGTAATAATTCAACTCAGGACGTATCTCTTCCGAATAGATGCCACGGCACTTGTAGTCCAGGCAATTGGTACCTTCTGCCAGTTCGTCCTCGGTTGCCACGCACAATCTTGACTGGCAACTGTCGCATTGTACATGCTTCACCTGGTTGCTTATCCAGATTTCTTCCGGACGAATCGCATAGTTGCCGCCACCTTGCGGCTTCTTGTCCAGCAATCCTACTTCTACCATGACATCCAACAGCTTGCGCATGAATTCATTGAAAAGCCCTATGTTGTTGCTGATGCCGATGTCATTGAATTGCTTGAAAAAGTACATGCTATACCAATTAGGCTTGCCTTCGCGGCGCAGCACTGCCATGTCGAGCATGTCGGCATTCTTTTCGGTAAACCAAACACCTACCAATTTGGGGAATTGCATGCTACCGCCCAACCGTTTGTTCAGGAAGTGCCGACCGTCCCGGTTCCAGTTCAATGCCCATTGCGTAAGGGCTTCTTCCCTGTACTTCACCAAGTAGGGATGATCTACGGCACCATGCGTACGCATACGTTGCAAGATGCCATACACAAAATGACAGAAATCGCCCTTTTTACCTGCCATCTGCTCCATGTTGTTGCCGTTCATCCAATCCACCATGGAGTAATAGACCTCTTCTATTCGTTCTGATTTGAAAAATGAAGCGGACGCTCCGGTTTTCTCAAGCGTACGTCCAAGTTGGGCTGTCAGTCCGAATTCACTGGCTATTTCCCAATCCACGCGCACCTCAAACTCCCACTTGAAGTTGGGCATGAACCCCTTACCTTCGCGATAGTTCCGATTAAGGTCAATATGCGAAGCCAGGTCGGCAGGCAGAAAGCGGTGATAGTATTCCTCCTCGGTAAGCCTCTCATGCCAGTAAGCCTTGAATCCTTTCTGGAGTTCCACCAAGTTGATGGAACCATCCAGTGTATTGATGAATTGCTGCATCGACTGACGGAACAAGAAACGAAAAGTACGGGCTTCATAGAAACCTGCCTGATGAGCCGCATCCTGCACGCTATTCGTGAATATCAATATCTTGCGGTCTGAAGCATCCGCATGGTCAAAGTCGCTGGAAAGCACCTGGCTGATGGCCACGCTTGATAGCGTGGAAATTCGTCCGCCTATTTCGCAAATGGTGTCGATACCGTTGCATTCTGGGCAAGTTCGGGAGAACTTTTGATTACCGTTCTTGTTTGTTCCGGTTTTGCTGCACACACGCAAGCGTATGACATCTTTGTCGCTACTGCAGGCTTCCGTGAGAGCCCTGATATTTACATAGTGGGGCACGTTGATGCTGCCTTCCGAGGCATATTCCTCCACAGCCTCATGCCGCTTTGACTCGATGTTAAGCAATACCACCTCCTTGTCACGGTTCATGAAGGAAGTGTTGATGGTCTTCACGTCCGAGCAATAGCGGTCATCCGTAGCCAAGCGGCGGCTCAGCCATCCGCTGGCACCACAATCACGGCAGAAATACATGGGCAAGGCCACCCGGTCTTCGTCATTCCTGATACTCCCACGCCATGTAAATTCCGGTTCCTTTTGCACATAACGCAGGATGCCGCTTAGTTCTCTTTGCCAGAGTTGTACTTGCAGATAAAGCATAGGCACCAATTTACCGTTGCCCATGGGACGTTTGGCGTAAGCAATGAGAGCCAACAGGTTTTCAATGGCCGTGAGGCAGGTCTTTTCGGAATACTGCTGACGCAGTCGACGGAAGTCCTCATTGTCTTCCAGTCGATTCTGCAATTCCTCCAAGGTAAGCATGCCGTCTTCCAAGGCATGGAGCAAATCGCCCACAATGCCCATGTGCCGCAGGGCCTCTCCTGCTTCGACGGGGGTGGCTTCGCTTTTCTTTAGCCATGTCTTGCATAGGCGTTTCAGATAGGTCGTCACCGTATCGTCACTGCCAAATGTGCAGTCTTTCAGCAACCTTCCGTCAGGAAGCCCTACCATAGTTGGCTCTACATAGTCATCTACCGGAATGCGATGTTCTTCGATTACGTTTACTTCGCTAAATGGCTCGCCGAATACGCTGGTGGCATATTCGCACAACCTTCTCTTGCTGTCTGCCCCATTGCCAATCGTGGCCGATGTGCCTATCGGGCATAGGTGATGCTTGGGCAACGAAAGTTTTAATTTCAGACGTCTGAGCAAATTGGCCACATCGGTTCCTTGTGCCCCGTCATAGGTGTGCAGCTCGTCAACCACGATGAAGCGCAGTGCCTTTGTTTCCGTATCTATATTGCCTCGCCACAACGACATGAAGCGTTGGCGCATCAAGCCATAGTCCAGCATCTTGAAGTTGGTCAATAGGATGTCCGGTACGGTGTCGAGTATGGCATCACGGTTTTCAATGATATGGTCAGGCCCCATGTCGCGGGGATAATCCTTTGCATCGATGCCTTCGCCCACGAACAGTCCTGCTGTGACCTTGTCCCGCAACCGCTCGTCGTCCCAAATCGTTTCGGCCAAACGTTTGGCCTGATCACTGGCAAGTGCATTCATCGGATACATGATAATAACCTTTACACCTGTTTGGCGTTCATACTGATTACAATGGTAACAGTAGTCCAGAATAGGATACAGGAAGCACTCAGTCTTACCTGAGCCCGTACCTGTTGTAAGAAGTGTGGGTTCCGGGCTATGACCGTTCTTCATGCTAAGTTGCCGAAAAGCCTGTAACTGATGCTTATAAGGAGGGAATGAGGGAGTTATATCTAATGGAATATTGGCACATTCCTCTTCTGTAGCCGACACAAAAGGAGGTTTCAAAGAGACGAAAGGCCCTTTGAACAATCCATCATTCTTATCTTCTATAAAGCGATAGAACGCATCGCTTACATCCTTTTCTTTGAATTGGTATGTAGCTTTTATATATTCGATGACTGAGTCACGTACTTCGCGTGCTTGTTGTAGTGGTAACATATTTTATAACTCTTATGTAGATTCTTTTTTATAGCTCATTGCAAAATTGAAACACTTCTGCATTGTCGTAAATCCAATCCCTTGATACTCTATTAAAGCAATCATGGATTTTATATTGTCCTCATGGATTGCTTTATCTATGATTTCAATCTGCTTTGAAGAACGACTACCTAATATCTTGATTTTCTCTGAATGCGAAATATCAATCCATTTAAGCATAAAATCCTCAAACATATCATCCGGTGCTAACGGATCATATTCATATATTTCGATAGGAATATCACATTGTTCGAGATATTTATGCATAAGGTCAAGGACTTCAATTTTATCAAGTCCGCCATTGTGGGTTCCGAGAAGGGGAAAGGCAATCGAAGTGATACCTTTCTCCTTGTAAGAATCTACGAACTTTTGCAATCCTGCTTCAAGATATTCCATTTTGCTGGGATATTTCCAATGGAATTTTGTAGGGAAATTCAATACCCATTGTGGCGTATTTTCTGACTTATACAGCCACAATTTTCCTATGCCAATCATCTTTGACTGACAAAACTCCTTATATTTTTCAAACATTTCAGGGTATCTGAGTTTGAAAACGAGCGCGATACCCTTGCCCATAACACCAACGCAGTTTATTGTATTTACAATCGTCTGCGTCTTGCTGTTAAAGATATTACCTTTATGAAATGTTATATTATTCATTAATAGACTCTTTAAGATTTACATACCTATCTGCATATTCCTCTGACATGGCTATGATGCCGTTTTCCTCATCAAATGCTTTTTCTCCGTTTTCATACACAAACATGTGTTCCAGATATTTTAATCCACCTGCATCTTTTGTATAAGAAGCTATGTCACATTGATATAATATCATTTTATATTGGAGAAGAATTGATGGAGACATTTTTAGCTCTGTCGCATTAGCAACAATTTCTTCCTTCAAATCTGACAATTTATATTTGTTTTGGAAGTACAAGCCTAAATGATCATCTCTCAGCAGTACTTCTACAAGATTGAATTCATGCTCGGTAAAAGGAGTGTTTTCCCATAGTTCACGAACCAATGAAAGAGTATGTTCATGCTGAGTTGAACGGTCTATAGCCTTGCCTATATCGTGTATTGCCAGTACAAGACGCATAAGATCCATGTTCATACATTTATTGTCAAAGGCGAAGGCGTACTTCTCAAATTGTTCGCATACTAATAGGGTATGCTTCTTGACCACATAATGCCTAACACGAGTATTATAGAGTTCTTCCAGTTTTGGCATTATAAGTTCAAGTGCAGTAATCATTTCCTTTGGTGAATAGTCATCATCAAGGCTAATACCCAAAAAGTTTTCGATAACAGTTGAGTCTGTGTTTTTGATTTCAGCTTTATTGGGAGAATATTTGTAAACCAGCCATCGCGGTGAACGAGCACGCGGACTCATATTAACATAGTAAACCTCAAATTCAGTATCACCACATTCTACAGATACGTTGTCTCGTATCTGCATCACATGGCTTTTTACCGCTTTTATTTGAGACGCAGGATTGAACACCCTGATTTTGTTAATCTGAGCGCTTTCAATCTGGAACATATAGTCACCGTTGTAGCTTGTTGTTATCTTAAGACGTTCATCTGACTTTTCAAACTTCAATGGCGGGTTCTCATGCTCGAATACATCTTCAGAGTCATAGATGCTATATATATGTTCACAGATTGGGTCGTCGCAGAATAAAGACTTTAGTATTTCCGTTTCTTCATGGTCATAGCAGATAATTTGATAATCCTTAAGTTCAGAAAAATCAAACTCATTTTTTATAAGAAATTCTTGTTGCTTCTTTTCTTGGACTTCTCTACTCCATTGACTACTGTACAGGTGGACGGCATCTATATTATGAGGGTCATCTATCACCTTATATATTCGAGCCCAATTAGTCTGCAAGTTTCCAGTACTGTAATAACATAAATTAGAATGTTTTGCCAATACTTCCTGAAGGTCGAACTTAAAGAATACTGGCATCGGACACATAGGCAAACCATTATCCTCTGCACGTCCGTAGTACTTGGAACCTTTCTGTTTTCCCAAACATTCATTGTAGAACTGTGTTTGAGTTCCAGTTCTAAAATAGAATCGAGCATATGGATGTGCTTTAGCAGACCTATGAACAACTGAGCCTGCAGCATCATATTTTAGTAGACCAAGTTCTGTTGCTCTGTTACGACTGAGTATTTTTCGAGACCTAATCACTTCTATCGCATTGAACATGTGCGTAAAGTGATATATGAATGGCCTTCTATAACCCGTTGATTTAAGAGTATTATAGAACTCCATCAGATTCAATTCACTCTTGTATGATTTATCAACGCCAGAGGTTCTGAATGCAGGATTCTCAGCCAAAGCAACCCAGTCCCAACGACCTTTGAATCTATCAATCAGACTTTGAGTAAAGGCGATGGTACTACTTTGAGAGATTCTCTTCCAATCGATTTTATCCTCAAATAAAGATAATGTCATTTCGTCAACAACAAAATCTGACCTTTTGCATATAATGGTCCAATTAACATTATCTTTGAATTTTTGCAAATTCTCGTTTGTTGGGTTAAAATCAGGAGAGTGCGATATTACATCCCAGTCAAGATATTCTTTGAATGTTTCAAGGGTCTTGGGATTGGATTTATCAATATGAGTACTATTGGTGAGAATTGACCAGTTTAATTTATGCTTGTAGAACAGAATTACATTATACTGTAATTCCATTCTTCGTGAAATGTCAGTCCAATCGAGATCTTTATCCTTTAGGATGTTCAAAGTGTTCATAGTCGGGAAGAAGTCTTTTCTACGGCTGAACTCTTTCCAGTCTAAATCAATATGGACCAACTTAGAAATATGCTCTTCCGTAAATTCAATGTCTTTTCTGCGTAAGATTTCCTTCCAGTCCCATTCTTTATCTATCAGAGAAATTACAATATCGGCATTAAGATTGAGGTCGTTCCTTCTTGAAAGAGCAGACCAGTCCCAGTTTCTGTTTTTATGTTCTTTGATATATTCTATGGTAAATTGGCAGTCTCTTCTTGATGTCAATTTATACCAATCCCACGAAAGGTTATCATGTTCGGTGACGAACTCAGCAGATAATTCAAATCCTCTATTAGAAGATATTTCTTTCCAATCCCATTTCTCCTCAATCAATGATGTAAGCATTCGTAGTGTCAGCTTGACATCATGTCGTTTTGAGAGAATGGCAAAATCAAGATATGCAGAGAATTTCTCAATGTGCTTTAGTATCTCATTGGGCTTCTTACTATTATAACTGAAACATTTGCTGTTTTCTGAAAGATAATTCCAGTCCCATTCTTCACTGCGTACTCTAAGAATATTATCGCACCAGTTAATTGATGAGAGGGTAGATAGATACTGGAAATTCCAATGGAAATCCTCGTTACCTAGGATTTCAAGTACCACATTCTCCCATACGGAAAAATCTTTGATAACTTTCTTGTTCCAAAAAAGAATTTTATTCAAAGATTTAGAGGCAGAAAGAGCATCCCAGTTTACAGGAATACCAAATTCTTGATATGACTTTAAATATCCATCAATATCAAAATCACTTCTGTTATATAAATCAGAATAATCCCATTCATAAGAAACTTGTTTATTTATCAGCAGGGAATTATTTCTGTTTATTTCCAGAATATCATTTGTTGAATATCGAGCTGTAAACTTACTCCAAATAGAAGCTCTAACTTCTTTTTCGAGCATTGACAGAATGATTGCAATCTGTATTCTTAATTCAGATTTTGCAAGGTCTTCTTCAGTAAGAACAGATTCTATTATATATTCCCAATCCCAAAGTAGGTAGTATTCAGGAAGGTTCTCTACAATAAAATCATGATCAAGACGAGTGGTTAATGTAGCCCATTTCCATTTGTCTTCGTAATTATCAAGATTCTTCTTGATTTTATCAATATCTGCATTCTTTGAGATGTAATCCCAATCAAGACGATCTAAAACATTCAGTTTAGAGAGAGCCGCAAAATTAAGCGTATCACAGAAATTCTGAGTTATAATACTCCAGTCCCAATTTGAGTCGCTTATATTTTGCAGAATGGTTTTCTTCTCAATATGAGCTGTTAATTTATTCCAAGCACCCTGTTCTGTAACTAACTGTTTGAATTCATCTATTGCATACAGCTGAGATAGGTTTTCTGCTGCTATTAACGGAATAGCCTTAGAGTAAGTGATGAAAGCTAAATGCTGCTTGATAAATTCAATGTCAGAAACAACGATGTCACGCGCAGAGAGAATAGACCAGACCCATTTGAAATCAGGATAAATGTCAATTATCCTTACCTCCGTAATAGATGATGTGATATGGTTTAAACCTTTTACAGAGAACTCCTTATCGTGATATTTTTCAAATGTCGTACTATTCCAAACGACTCCTTTATTGCATTCAAAGCCATCAGAATTGTTAACCGACTTCCATGAAATAAAGCCTAGTTTCTCATGCCAATCAATAACTTTAATTGTCCAAATGTAATCAGCAGAATTTGCATTATACCTATTCTGCAACCATTCTTTTTTTTCAATTACAGCAAAAGCAAATTCGCTTGAGTTGCAATATGCTTCTGCCCATTCCACAGAGGTAAATGCCCTTGACATAATTACGTCCAGATGAATATCTTTTGCAAACGCATTGATATTCTGTAATACATAGTCAAGACCAGCATTTGTGGAAATATATTCCCAGTTCCATTTTCTCTCAGGGAATTTTGCTATTATCGAATTATACTTAGATATGTATTTCTCTGTTACAGAGTACATATCGTATGGAATAAAATTTATGTTTTCAAGTACAAACTCATCATCAAGTCTTTCCAAAATAGATTCCCAATCCCAGTCTACACCTTCATGGAGCTTAGGGATGACAATGAGACGCTTGACGAAATCAATACTTCTGTTTGCCGACAGACTTTCAAAATCCCAAGGATATCTAGTAGCAGTCTCAACGATGAAATCATCATCATAGCGTGATGACAGAGCTATCCAGTCCAAGGAATCTTTATAATTCTCCAGATACAGTTTAAGGGCATCTGTTGGGGAAACAACAGATATGGTATTCCAATGGGAACCATTTGCTAGTTTCGCAATTTCAGCAAATAGTTCTTGGTCTTTCCAGTTCAGATGCTCGCTTTCAAGGAAGTCATTAAGATTCCATACGTCTATGTATGGCATCATTGAAACATAGTTCAATTCTTTATGACTTTCTCTAACAAGATGCAAATATTCACCGATATGGATTTTCTGGTTAATGTAATCATTATTGCATTCTTGATGCATAAGAAGATTAGTCGCTTCAGAAAATTCATTGTTGTAGAAAACAAACGGATATTTAGCATTCTCATATTCATACAGTCTAAAATCAACATGAATCTCACTCATTCGAGACTCTATTAATTCTTCTGCACGGCAGATATTTACGTCGGCACTGCATTGAAGTGAAAGACGTGCTATGAGCTCAGAGGAGGTATCATAGAGTTCTTCCTCAATACCATCATGGTTAAAATCGTCGTATGGGAGGTCAGATTTTCCCTGTATGGAGGATGTTACTCCAAGTGCATCACGGAATGGGAACATCTTGTATTCTGAGGACTCTTTCTGTGCGATGTCAAAACATTGCATCAAAGCCATAACACCACGATGGAAAGAGTGTTTAACACCTTTCTTTAGTGCCAATTTACCGAGAGGTGACAACGATACCTCTTTTTCAGATATATTTATCAGCCCGAAAGTTGTCAGTTGGGAGAGGATGCCATTAAATATGTCCTTTTCTCCCTGGTCTGCATATCTTTTAGGAGTAGAATCAAAATCGTCTTCTACATTGAATCCTAAGATGCGTGCAAGCTGATTTCCATACAACTTTCCATTGTATTGCAATGTAAGCAGTATAACTTTATCCAGTTTTGACAGTTCGTATGTTATATAGTAGACCACACTGCATATGGTCTTACTTAATCTCCACTCTCTGAACTTGTTGTCAGATGGGCATGAAGAGTATATGAGATTTCCTTCTTGCAGAATCTTATTATAGTCCATATTCACTTGCGGTTATTATTTTTCCATATTTGTTGTTAGGGTCAGCAATAGTCTGATATACATTTTCATATATATCCTTGGTTCTGAATAATTTGCTATCTCCAACAATTATAAGCAATCTTTTCGCACGTGAAAGTGCGACATTCAAACGGTTAGGGGATTGAGCAAAACCTAAGTCTTCCTGTTTGGGGAATCCATCTACTGGATAACGTTCAAAATTAGGTTTCTGATTTTTTCCATTCTGTATGCAATGGCTTCTCACCATTGATACAATAATAATGTTCCTCTCCATACCTTGGAATCTATCCACCGTACTAACTCTGACAGGAATTTGCGAGCTGTCAAATTCTCTTGTCATATCTTTTAACAGGCGTAGCTGTTTGCCGTAGAAAGAAATGAGACCAATCTGTTTATCTTCAACACTATCCCAACTATCTACGTAGTTATGAAATGATTCAGATTCGTTGAAATCTGTCAGCAACTTCTTTATGATTGCAACTTCTCCATAATTCACACGAGATGTACCATCAAGCATCTCTGGACTTGACGAATCAATCCATAAAACGTGGGTCTCAGGATTGATTGGACCAGCAGTGATGCCATGGTATCTTGATGCGCCATTATTAATATAGTCAGGGTCATCGACACCAAAATCAATAGGGGTAGTAAGACCACATTCCAAGCCACCTTCATCTTTGTAGAATTGTTTAATAACGTCATTGATAGCCGGATGCATACGAAATTGATAGTTGAAAACACCCTTCAGGTTGTCGTCAATCTGGGTGAACAAACGTTCGAAGTGGCTGATTTCAAGAGTTTTGAAATTCTTAAGAACGTAGCTCCTTAGTTCTTTCATCTTCTGACGTTCATCATCGTTCTTCTCTCTCTTGATAAGAAAATCAAATGAGTTGATGAACGATTCTCTTGAAAGCATAGGAGGTAACTGCCTATGGTCGCCAATTATCACATTCTTCTTACCGTATATTAACGGCAGAGACAATTCAGCAGGAGTTGCTTTACTTGACTCATCCTGAATTACCATATCAAAATATATTTTGGGGTTATATACACCCTCCTTGTCGGCGAAGATCTGTCTATATATGCGATAAAATTTGGTAGGGACAAAGCTGTTTCTCTTACCAGTATTCTCGATAGATTCAGACATGATAATGTTTTTTTGACCAATAGAACTACATGTAGCACCGATAACGTTGCAGTTCTTAATATAGTTGTCAAAAAACAAGTTCTTCAGCTCTGAAGTTGGATTTTCCAGCAAATCCTTCCAAAGCTCTTGAGCTACAGAAGGCATTTTATCGGAATCCAATCGACGACCGATATTTTCCATCCAGTTTAGAAGTATCAGTTTTTCTGGAGCTTCATAAATGGAATCCATATCAGTGTAAACGTCATTTTCCTCATCGTCATCATCATCGTTGATTGAAGCATTTTTCTTCTTTGCATTCCAATCTTCGCCTTTTGCCCAACGGTACATAGCAGAATATGAGAATTGCAGACCTTCTGTTTCAAGACGGGACTCATCACCAATACGAATAGGTTTAATGAGATTATGATATGGATTTACCACACGGTCAATCGCGTTATCCACGGCAAGGTTTGTTTCTGATGTAAGAAGTATTCTTTTATCAGGATATTTTCTTGTATGCTGCCAAATCAATTCTGCGATGGCAGTAGATTTTCCAGTTCCCGGAGGTCCTTGGATAAGGGCGAGGTCAGGAGCCAGCAATGCTTTTGCTATTGCTGTCTTCTGCGGTTGATTTTTGTCTATCTTGCCATTTAGGATATGCTTGCTTATTTCCTGTTCTTCCAGTCTTATTGATTCTTCAAAATCTTTGATTCCTCCTGCTTTTGAGGCATCAAAGATAAAATCACCTAAAGAAACATTTTCAACATCTCGTCCTTGGACGATTCTATTCAATGATTCTTTAAGACGGGCAAGCTTTTCAAGATCACCAGACAAATCAGGTGTAATAGAAGACACCTGGGTTTCTTCTATCAACTGTTTTGTGACCTCATAATTATCACCCGATATATCAATAACGATTTCAGGATAGTTGGAAATTCGAATCAGCTTACCGATTGGTAAATCACCAATAGAGAAATCTGCGCCTTTCAATTCCCTTATAGCATCGACTCTTTCCTCATCATGGCTCTTCTTGTCGTAATAGTATAATAACTTGACGTAGCCTGCAGGTATGTCGTTGATTATACACTTGTAGCGGTTTGCGTCAAATGAATTGAGCTTATTTTGAAGTTGTGGTCTGAATGCTATAAGTTCTTCAAGATTGTTAAATTCCCTAAAGAACGAAAGTTCGGTACCTTTCTTTACTAGTTCCACATTAAGCTTATCAAATGAATCATGCAGTTCTTCCATGATGTTTGTAAGCTCCGCTTTTTTGTACTTAATATCAAAGTTGCATTTATGACCCTTCTTGAATAGACCAAAGTCTATGAATCCGTATTCTCTACTGAGTTGGGTAAGAATCTCTGGCAAGCTATTTTCTTTCCACTTGAAGTCAATACCAATTGAAGAGCCATTCTTCTCAATACCGACTTTCCCTTTAAGTTCGGTATGTATCTGATCATTGAAACGGTCTAATTCCTCTGTAGTTGCCCAGTTTCTGTTTTCTTTGTACTTATAGAAGAAACGAGGGATAACTCTATAATTTCCCTTTCCAAATATCCGGTTTATGATTTGGCAGTCCAAAGTGTACTCGAAGTGTATATCTGTAGTATCTTGACTGTTAAAAGCTAAGGAGTCGGTATATATTGGGGGCTCCTCCTGACTTTCATCTAAAACGTCGATATCATCATCTTCAAAGATGTCGGTAACCGAAAGCTTCACATTCTTCCGGAATAGAATCGTACCTTGTTCAGATATAGGAAGTCCAAACTTGTTCTTCTTCCAGTCATATTGACCAATGGCGGATTTGTCTATCTTAAACTCATATTCCAGTTTGCACATTCTAAGCTCGAACAATTCTTCCAACTGAGTGAGCGTATCCTTGTTAAAGAAGCCTCCTTCGACAACAAGCTGCTTGTTTATTGAAACTCCGCCTAATATTTGAGAGGTATCTTTAAATACTTCGATATTCTTGAAATTATGATTTGGACACACTCTTTCCAAGTAGTACAATATACTTGGATATGTCTGTATAATAGCAGATGCTTCATCAGGAAGTGAAACCTGTAAATTCTGGAAATCTTCATTGTCTTTAAGACGTTGAAGTTCGTTGATTGAAATTTGCAAACGTCGCTTCTTATCAAAATCGTATTCGATTTCCAGTTTATCAAGTAATTCTCTGACACCGGTAAACTGAGCTTTGCTATCAGTTATCTTGCCGTCAATTACTGGATAATAAGAGAAAGAAATATATTCCTTGTTTGCCTGTGTGCTGATTCTGGATTTCTCGCGCTCATCTAATTTGCTCCAGTTTTTATACGGAGCAAAAACATAGCCATCATCAAAATGGCAATCCTGATCAGAGATGCCAAGAGAATCCATAATTCTCGACTTCAGGAAATCTGTATTGTCCGAAGTGTCTATTCTGACATGAAGTTTTTCGTTGACGATGGTTGTCAATGAAGGGACAATACTGATAGGTTCAGTTCTTTGACGTAGTATGTGTTCTTGAACTTCTGTGTGCTTCTGCCAAATATCTTTTAGCAAAGTCTTGTCCGTTGACCTTTTCTGCAGATTCTCAGAAACAACCTCTTTATGACTGACAACAACGTTCTTGTATTCAGTATTGATTTTGATAACTTTTACATCGAGAGTCTTCCCGATATAGCTATCATAGTCAAACACCTTAACGATATCTATCTGGGAACCGGGAAGGAATGCCTCCATACCCAATGCGTCCACAATCAGACCGCCTTTGGTGCGGCTTTTTACATAGACTTTAATGGTCTCGTTGCTATTAAATACTTCATTTATCTTATCCCATGCTTTGCTTAATCTCGCCTTTCTATGTGAGACCACAAACTGTCCATGGTTATTTCCATTTTCCTCAATATAGACATCAATTTGATCACCAACCTTTAGGTCTGGATTATATCTTAACTCACTTGCAGGAATAATTGCGTCTATCTTATAACCTAGATTTACGACAATCTCCCTTCTATTAAGAGCAATAACTATCGCACTAACTATATCATGTTTTTGAAAAAAAGAAGAGGATGAAGTGTCTTCTGATGATTCCTCTGTCAAAGACACTTCATATTGCTCCCAATCAAAATCTTCAAGTGGGGATATTTTAGTGATATCTGAAGATGAACCGTTGTTTATTGGTAAAATTGGTTTAGGACGAGGTATATATTCCTTGTCGCTAAAATGCCTGTAAACAAGAGATGCTTGTTCGTCAGTAAGTTTGAAGTTAGGGTTAAGCTCTATTTCAAAGCCCTTGCTTGATAAGAATTCACTTATTGTTTGGAATCCTATATTAAGCTCTCTACATACTTTATTTAATCTAACAGACATATTATGACTTAAAATTTAGAAGTGAGGTATTCGTTAACAGACATTATTGTATAACCCGCTGCAACTAAAGCCTTTTCACTATTTTGATCGTTAGGGTAAAATACAATCTTTTCTGATTCGATGCACAATTCTGCTTCTGCTATGACATTGTCATTCTCATCTACAAGTGAGAATCCACCGTCTTTTGAGAATGGAATTGAGTGTGCTTCGAGATATTTTAGAACAGGATGTACCGATTCGTCATAGAGGAGATAGTAATCTACCTCTTGATTATTGTTGGCACTGTTGGTTTCTTTGATGTGTAACTTTTCAATACATTCTTTTCTGAAGAAACAAAGGAATTGCTCAGGCAACATGACATTGTCAAGAGCTATACATCCCCTAAAGTATGGCGCAACCTGCTCATATTTAAAACCAGCGTGCCCACAACCAATAGGCGTGACCAAGAATGTTAATCCTTTGTTTTCACGTGCATATTGTTCAAATTGTAAAATTGAAGCACCAAGTTCTTCCAAAGTGCATCCCATTGTTGGCAGAGCATAAGAGTCTCCTGTACGACCATTCCTTACACCGATTTGGGCTCCAAAATTCTTTGCTGCCAAGCCTGCCGCACCATAGCGTTGTGAGCCCTTGGCATCTGTGCCAAAGACAAAAATCTGCCCATGCCTTAATCTTAGTATTTTCAATGGAGTGCATCGATTATAAGATCTTATCACGTCATAAAGAAGACTGTAATATTTACTTTTGTAGTTCATTGCCGTTTTAATATATTGAAACTAATTTTCAAATGCGTTCATGCAATACCTGTAGACTGAAAGTTAGTCACAATAGACAGATAACACCAGAATTAACGATTCACAATTACTTTTCTTGTTTCTTAGATTTGATGCTGAATCACACTAAATGTACTGGGCCATTATTTATATTACTCCTCTTATCCTTTTCTTCTTTCTTTATTCTTTCTGCAAATTCCTTTATTTTATTGCAAATCCACATTGAGGCTGTTGTTCCATTTGAGTAGTCTGCTTCTGCAAACATGTCGATTCTACCATCTTCACGAAGTTTTTCTACTTGTTGAAAAGCTGCCTCATTTCCTTTAGGATAGATGGCAAACGTAGCTCCTCCTTTACTCTTTACGACCGAAAATGCAGGAACATCACTTGGCCCGTCTGCTATATAAATCATATTTCTAAAATCAACCCGTCTTTGGTCGTAAGACACTTTGGCATTGACATCGACTCCTTCTCCTTTATTGATTTCAAACAAGGCACGGGTTTTTGTCGTATTATCAATGGTATAACCAATCTCTGCTATTTCACGCCCCCCATCTTCAGTCTCGTGTTCAATTAGTTCACATCCCCAAATCTGTTTTACATAGGTCATAATGGGAGTTCCTTTTATAATTTCAGCAAATCCAGTACTAACGATATAGTGTTCAACACGGATATTGTATTCTCTACATATTTCATCATTACTCAGCAGTTCACTCGTAGCCTTGAATATATCCGGAATGCCCGGATAGAACTTCTGTTGGCTACCGTATCCTCTCAATTTTTCATTGTTCAGGCCTTTAAATATGCCTTCTCTCGTATAATGGATAAATTGATTAAGGTAAATGGTATCTTTGTTTACCTTGACACCTTCTTTTTGGTATTTTTCGGGCAACGCATTTACTTCCTTCCAAAAGTTATGTGCATCAACTTTATATTCGTTGAAAATTGGATCTTGCATATATCCATCAACGAGCGTTTTATCAAAATCCCAAATGATAGCTATGATATTTTGCATAATATTTAATTTTTGAAGATTTTCTCGAAATGCGCCCACGCCGTGCGATAGTCTTGTATCCTATCGCAGCAGGTGAAGGGTGCTTCATAAGTGATGGTTTGACCGGCATATAGCTCGCTGGTGAGGGTATGGGTGTAGGACTCACCGGGACGCATCTCACGGATGCGGTTCCAAGTGGGGCGGTCTATGCCTACACCGATTAAGCCTTTGGAGCAGGTAAAGACGATGCGGCCGTGGCGGTCGTACCAAGTGTCGTTCTCGTTCTGTTGAAGCACGGGGAACTGTATCTCGTACATCATGATGAGTTCGTCCAAAGTGAGGCCGAGGACCATTGCTGCCAATACATCTATTTCCACCAAAGCCATGCGGCGTTCAAAGTAGTTGCGCAGCGGGGTGTCGTGATTCCATTCCTCCGTCAAGATGTTCCATGGGGCTAAGCGTTCGTCATCAATGCTCCATTGCTCTTGGGTATAAGCGGGATTCCATACTTCTTGCCAAAGGTCGGCGTAGCGATTGGTTACGCAGTTAAGACGAAGGGTGCGGACTCGTAATGGATTTGTATATTGAGATGGTACACCAAGTGGAAATGATTCGAGAAGAACCTTTGCAATCTGTCCTAATCCAATGGTTTTTAGATAGAAATCTAGAGGTATTGATTCACAAAACGCAGCCATATCCACGCAGTTATATCCGTCTCTAAAGGAGACGGATATAACTGCGTGGATATGTGCTGTCTTGCGTGGCAAGACAGCACATATCAACGTGCGCTCTTGCGAAATATTTAGCATACAACGCATAGTTACCTTGTATTCATCCATCCAATTTTCATATATGGGCAAACCATCTTTATCTTGTCCTATCTGGAAACCTTTAATAAGACTTTTGTACTGAGAAAGAGGTAATGCTGGAACAAAATTTGTCCTTTGTACGAACAGGTCTCCTATAGCTTCTAAATCTATAACATCGTAATCGCTCGCTGCATTGCATACGTTTCTAGCATTTTTAGCTAAAGGATTACCAATATTAAATTGGGGTCCCTTATATATTTCTTCATACGCATCTACATCGGCCCATTTTGTCGTAGGGCGAATAATTCCATTGTCTACTGCTCCTGTTTCGTGATGACCATTGCATATTATATGTTCAATATCACTTACATGTGAAGGGTATTTGGCAAACTTATTCAGGATGTCAATAATCATTTTGTTATGTACCCTGACAAGTCTAGCTGCTTCCCAATCATCCGAGTTTTCAAATGTTTTGGCAAGTATGCGTAGCTCTTCCTCACTAAAGTAAACAATGCGATTCTTGTGGGCAGCTGTATTCCATTTGCCTTCTTTATCCTTAATTCCACCACAATCTCCGTGCCCATCGTGTGCAAAGCAAGCGTCCACCGTGTTGGGATGAAAAAGATTGCTGAGCGAAGCGAAGCGCGGTGATGAACTTCGGCGGGGACCGAGAAGTTGATCACCATACACCGTATGGTGATCAACTTCGGCAAAAAGCCGAAGTTCATTTTGATACTGGAAGTGGTAACGAAGCCTCTTATACAACTCCCGTCGAAGAGGCTTCCCATTCGGGTCATCATAGATGCTCTCCGGACAAAGAATACCAATGTAGCCATTCTCGGCCGAAGCCAAGTCAAACGTATTGGTCAGTACGCATTTATAAAGATTTGTCTGCTGTCCCACCAATAACGGATAGTTTGCAAATGCATTCATAAACACACTGGAGCATTGCACCTCCATCTGTTCATCTTCATAAATGCGCTTCATTGAAGCATCTTGCATGAAGCGCGCCTGCATGGCACGCGCATCCGGTGCCGACACCTTGTGTATCATCACTTCGGGGAAACGTTCACTCAACACAGCCTTGTCGTCGAACTGAAGTTTCAGCCATGGCGGATTACCACAAATGACATCAAAGCCATCTCGCAGCCAAAATACCTCAATGAACTCCAGCATGGGATGAAAGAAATGATATCGATTGGCCAGGCGTTTGACAATCTTGAAACGTTCAGGTTCTTCCTCGGCAAACAGCATCATTCGGGAGGTGGTGCTTTCCAAGATTTCCTCCTTGCTCTTGGCCACAATCTGGGCTTGTTCTTCCGTCATGTGCTCATTGCCGTATTCAAATTCAGGTTCCTCGCTTACGATGTTGGCACCAGCCATGGCACGTTGGGTATTGCGGTCGAGCTTGTCGTTGCTGACATCCAGCAGGTTCTCTATCTCGCGCCAATACTCCTCGCGGGTGGGCAAGGCTAAGGCGTTTTGGTACTCCCAAAACCAAAGGGCGCACCAATAGTCCATCACGAGTTTCAGCTTATAATACGCATTGTCGCGGCGGTAACGGGTATCGAAGATACGCTCCTTTTCGGCATACTTTTCCGCCTGTTCGTAAACACGGAAGAGTTGATTTTCTTGGGAGGTCTCGTGAGGCCAGATATCCCGGCGGTTGTTGGTGAGACGCTCGATGTTCACCTGAGTCTCCATGGCTTCGCGCAGCAGCAGGTCAATCTTGGCCGAAAGACGTTGGAGCGTCCTGAATTGCTCCTCGCCGATGGGGGCCGTCCAATCCTTCAAGCGATCGGCCATCAGCTTGGCTTCCGTGACATGCTCCCTCTTCATGTCTCTTAGCCCAAGGGCAGCCAACATGGCCTTGTCGGGCAAGAGAAAGTGATAGACCTCATTGACCGAACGGTTTACGCGGGTGCGGCCAAACTTCACCTTGTGGGGAGCCTTGGTCCACCATTCATTAGCCTCCAGCTTGCGGGAACCCTTCTTGGCCAGCACTTCCTGACGGGCATACACCTTGAGCCACGCACCAATCACGGCATTGCCCACCGTCAGTCGGTTGGCAAAGAACGGAGTCTCCATGTCCTTGTGGATCACGTTCAGCCAGAGCGAAAGCTTGCCCAGTTCGATGGCCGTGGGATTCAAATCCACGCCATACACGTTGTGCGTGGCGATGTAAGCCTTTACCTTCTGCAGCTCATCGCGGTAACGGTCGGGGGCCGGTTTCTTCTCCACATACGTCATGTAGCCCTCTGCCAACTGGTTGATGACCTCGTTGAGGAAGGCGGCTGCACCGACTGCAGGCTCCAGTATCTTCAGGTCGAGCAGTTCCATCGGTTTGCGTTTGCCCTCACGCACCTCGTCCACCATGGTCTTGATCGTATATTTGATGGTACTACGGGTCAATACCTCGGGTGTATAGTAACTGGCCGACTTCTGACGGTCACGGCCATTCAGGTGATAAACAAAAGTGCCCCGAGGCAGCTTGATGGGCTCTCCCGTCTCTTCATCGCAAATGACTTCCTTGATGTCGAAAGCTTCCATACGGGAATAAGGCACCAGATACGTGCCGTCTTCGGGCGCACCGGCCTTGCACACCTCGATGTAGTCTTCTTCGGCATAAAAGCCTCGGTAAGCCAGCAAGGATTCATATACGGATCCCAGCTGGTTGACGCCCAGGTTGGCATACGAGATGCGGCCACAATATTTCTTGCTGCGCGACAGTGAGAGGGCACGGATAATCTCCTGCCATTTTACGTTACGGATGCGCACATCTTGTAGTTGCTTCAGGCGGTGGTCGTTGAACATGGGTGAGTCAATGGGACGCACGCGGAATGACTTGTTGTCGGCTTCGTCGTCTTTATGAAAACCTTTGGATAGTATGCCAAACAGGTGGTGGATGCTGTCGTCGAAGAAGTAACCGTTGCGTGCCTCTTCACTAATCAGACGCACCTGCTCCAAATCGCGCAATGCCTCGAAACTATATCCGCGCTTATACACCTCGTCGCCGGTGGGAAGTATTTCCAATTCCGGGCGGCTCTCCGCAAAGAGAATGAAGAGCAGGCGATAGACAATGGTCAGACAATCGTCCTTCACCTCAGCTTCAAAGTCGTCATCGGTTTCATCGTAAGTCACGGTGCCATCCGCTTCGGCATGCTTCTTGCCAAAAGGACGATGGGCGACATGCTTCATATAATAAAGTGCTTCGTTGGCCAACGTCTCTACGGCCAGGATCACGCCTTCCTTCAAGTCCTTGGTTACCTCGTAAGCATTTTTATAGCTCTCTTCGATCAAGCTGTCCATCAATACGGTCTGCCCGTCGACAGCCAAGGCTTCTTTGTTCACCAGTAATTGGAACAGGGCATAATGATTGCGCGAGGACTTGAGCTGTCCTTGTACATAAAGGTCGTCCAGGGAAAACTGCAGGTATGCGCCACGCGCCCACTTGTCTTTGTTGAACAAGAACACCACATTGCCCGCCAGCATCAGAATAAAATTCGGACGACGTTCTTCAGGCATCAAAAAAAGTTGCGTGATGGCCTTGTTGATGATGGCCGGCGAGAAATGATATTTTTCCTTGTCCAGGTATCGGGCAGGTATCACGTCTGCCCATTGTCCGGCATAATAGCGTTGTTGGCGTGTATATTTATCCGGCTCGCTCTCATATTGCTGCTCAAAGAGGCCAGCAGGCGATTGCTCGTTTACGGAAATCAAGTGTTGCATCTCCATGATGAGCATGCTGATTTTGTCTCCGCTTCGCAAGACATGACGCACGGGAATCATCTCTACGAATTCTCCCTTGTCGCTGACCACGAAAGGCTCTTGGTAGGCATGGTCGGTGTCATATCCTAGTACGTTTAACAAGGCGGTATGCCACTCATGGGTACGGCGAATGGCATCCTTTACGCGCGGATGTGCATTGATGATGAAGTTCTTGTATTCTTCATATTTTGCACGCAGGGCTATGAACGGCTTGTTCAGCTCCTTCATTTCGTCGGCAGTACGGCCGGCACATTTCTGCACCTTGTCTGCAAAGTCCTCGGTGAAATAACCCGATGGGAAATAATCACCTACGTTTTGTATAAATCGGTATGTTATGTTGTCTGCCATAGGAATCATATATTATGGAATACGGACAAAAGCCGCATATAGGGTTCGGCATTGTCGAGTGAGAAGAGGTCTTGATAGAACTGACTGGACTGATCCGTAATCTTCTGGACTTCTTCTTGCTCTTTCTTGTATAAATTTTTACGCGTGATGGTAACGTCCATATCATCTCCAAAAAGAGAGTTGGCCGTATCAGCCCAAACTTGCAGCTTATGTTTGTAAGCTTTCAGTTGTTTCTCCATTTCAGCACTCACCTTGCCTTGTACTTCGTACATATACTTCACCAGGCCCTCGTCAATTGCATTAGGGAGATTCGCCTGCAAGGTTCTTAGATCTTCTTCGGAAGAACCTTGCATGAATTTGCCGATGATGGGGTATTTCTGCGTGAAATCGTAGAATGACATAGGACGCTCACGCAAAGCACCGTCCTTGTCCAAGGGAACCACGAAGAACTTGCTGACCAGGTTTTGCCCCAATCCGTTGCCATGGCTACCATAGAACAAATAGTAGCTCATACCTTGCGGAAGTTCGGGGTTGCGCACAGCCATGGCCTGCGACTTGGGCAAGGAGGCCGTAAACTTGGTAAGCAGATAGCTGATAATGGGATGAATGTCGTATAAAGGCAGGAACTTGCTCCATTCGCTATTCGTGCTCTTCCTGGATGCTGCTATCGAACGGTTCAGCCATGCCTTGTCCATGGTCAGGCGGAAGATGTTGTCGGCAGGAAAAGCCTCGCGGGGAATGTCATACAACACGTCGCGGAGTTCTTCATTATTCTTCACTTCGACATAAGGAATGGTAGCCTCGTCCATGATTGTCACGTCGCCACGATGCATACTGCCCGTTGCCTCTAGTTCGGCAAAGAGGTCATGGTAATAACTCATGTCGTCCGCGTAGAGTGAGAAGCGCTTTTCGAAAATCTTATCGCTTAAGCGTTCTACGGCTGGCGTAGACACCACGGCATCAGCTCGTTTGAAGCCCCCACGTTGGCGGCGGCGTGAAGCGGTCTGTTCCACCACCTCTTCATCTCCTTTCATGATGGCCTCGGCAATAACCTTTTCTTCTTCCTGAGGTTTGTAGAGTTCCATCACGCTCATGGCATCACCGAGTGTGTCATGCACTTCCTGCTCCTTCTGAAGGAGTTTGTCGATGATGGTAAAGTCGGAACGAAGACCTTCGTCATTGGATTGGTTCACCAAGTAGTAGATAACCGGACGTTGCTTCTGACCATATCGGTCGATGCGGCCGTTGCGTTGCTCCAGCGTAATCAGGCTCCAAGGAATGTCGTAGTTGAACATGATGTGGCAATAGTAGTGAAGATTGACACCCTGCGACCCGCTGTCACTGGAGATGAAGACGCGAATCCGGCTATCCTCCTTGGCAAAATTGCCCACCATCTCTTCTTGTTCCGTATCCGTGAGCGAGCCGTCAAACCGTACCACCTGTTCTTTGCCGAGTTTGAATTCGCGCATGATGCGCTCTTCCAGGTACTTCATAGTGGCAATGCGCTCCGTGAAGATGACAATGCGCTCTTGGGGATTTTCGTTCCAAAGCCCAATCAAGACTTCCTTGAAAGCATCGTAACGGCTATCGTCGCCGTTCTTCACCAGATGACGTACTTGATTGGTAAGTTCCTGCAGCTCCTCGCTGTCATCTTTCTTGCAACGTTCTTCAAGAGTGACCAAAGCTGCAATGGGTGATGACATGAAGCTTTTGAACACAGTCAGGGCAAAGAGGGCGTCATTCCTGAACTCATCTTTCAAGGAACGAAACTTAGTATGTTCCTTGCTTAGGATCTGTTCTTCTTCATCTGTCAGCGTAACCTCGATTTTCCGAATTTTACGTTCTTGGAATTGACTGCGAATATGCGCATCGGCTATGTCGTGTTTGAAGCGGCGTACATAGTATGGCAGCACATCTTCTTTGGTATACTCTCCGTTGCGAGGAATGGAAATAGGATCAAGCATCCGCATCAAATTGGCAAACGACTCCGCACTACCATTATGGGGAGTGGCGGAAGTAAGAATCATCGAGTCGCACTTCTGTGCCAGGAACTGTGCCAAATCTCCACGAAGACTACTGTCATTGGCTACCTTATGACATTCATCTATCACGATGATGTCCCAATGCGTTTTCTCAAGCCAGGCACGAAAACGACCATTATTTTTTAGCGTATCAATGGAGATGATGGTCTTGTCATAATAGTCAAACGGATTCTTATTGAGGGGAATTTCGTTTTGGATTTTTGCTACGCCCAGGCTGTCAAGACGCACCAGAGGAATGGCAAAGCGATTCCATATCTCTTCCTGAAACTGAGCCAATATGCTTTTTAACGCACATACAAGTATGCGTTTGCCACGACCACGGCGAATCATTTCCGCCAGGAAAATGCCAACCTCAATGGTCTTGCCCAAACCTACACCATCTGCAATCAACAGGCGAGGGCGAGGCAGTTCCAAGGCCTTCAAAGTCGGGGTCATCTGATATTCGGCTATATCGAAAGCACCCCCTTGGGCCACGGTTATCTTATGTGAGAAATAGGCATTGCTGCGCAAGGCTGTTTCAATAAGCAGGCGTGTTTTCCGCCAGCGAGGATCATCGTCGCTGACCAGACAGGTATGGATAGGGCTGACTATCTCGATGTCCTTATCAAGGTCTGTATCGAAGATGAAGTTATGGTTGCGCACCAGCTCACTTATCCCCATTACATAAAGCAAATGGCTACCGTTATAGTTACGATCGACATTTGTTATCATAAAATCCTCGCCACGTACCGTAATGCGTTGTCCCGGTGAATAATTTATCATATCCTTATTTATAAGCCTTATTTACTCTGATATAAAATCCGAATCCTTTATTGCGGGTTTTCCACCCACTAAGAGTTCACGTATATCCACTTCTAGTAGATACGCAATTTTTGTCAGTGTAACAAGGTCAGGCTGATTGGTATTTGTGCACCATTTCGAAACAGTAGAATACTCTTTGCCTAAATTTTCGGCCAACCATTTATTCGTTCGCTGTTTCTCAGCCAATACTACTTTTATTCTGTTGATACGTTGTTCCATCGTTAGCATATTTTCTTGCAAATATATCAATTTAACTATAAAACAAAGGATAATCACAACAAAAAATAGTCTTTTAAAGACTATTTTTTGTTCTATTGGTCAATAAAAATGATTATAACTGCTCTATAACATAAAAAATCTACTGAAAGTAAATTTCTTGCCGATGCAGGAATATCGAATTGTTTTAGTGGTTAGCACACAAGTATTGTGTCGCCATTCCGTAAAACTATACTTATGTGATAACGGAAGTGATGACCTTTTGAGGAAACACTAACATCGGTTTGCTTCATGTTTCCAACACCAAGCAAAGTTCTGCTGACTGGCTATTGCAACTGAGGAGGATATTCCAATCCGTCGCCATAGAGAGAACCTGCAAGACTCCGCTACACTCCATTTCGCAGGCTCTCACAATGGCAACGGTCTTTGGAAAACAGATTGTGCTTGGATTTAGAACTTGCTATATGGAGTATTTCTTAGCCATCTTTGGGCATCTTGGCCGGGTACGTTTTATCGTGCAAAACTACTGTGGACGGGAGAAATGTCAAGTACCGCCATGAGCTTTCGGCTGGAGAGCTTGACGGAAGCCTTCCGCAAATTTTCTCGTTCCTCCAAAATTGGGGTATTCCGTCCGCACTCTCCGGCCTCATACTTGCCTTATTCTCCCTTGTGTCCGCAGTGGCTATATGCACGTAAAACGGTGTCTTCCCGACCAAGAAGCTCAAAAGAGTTTCACAAAAGGGAAAAGTATCAGATTTCACCAATTCTTAAAACACAAGGAATTATGCGGACAAAAAGAATGACTATCGAGCAAGGCCGGAGTGTGGGCATAGACCGCTTTCCCAACTTCCACAAGAGCGGAAGCGTCAGGGGCACGAAACGGCTGTACTATGGCAAGAATTGCCTGTTGGTACGTTGTGGCAGCTACATCTATAATGTTTCCGCCGAGCCAAGAATTTACTATCAAGCAACCATCTAAAAACTGTTCAATTATGTATGAGACGGATTTTTCCGAATACGGGCAGCAATGCGAACTGGTTACACCGTGGCGTGGCTACCATCGCGGAACGATTGTGGGCAAAACTGCAAAAGGCTTTATCGTGCAGTTCAGCAGCGGAGCGGAAATAGAAGTGTATGACGACGAAATAGAATTTGACTGATATGTGCAGACTGATGACACCCCGGTTGGAGGAAGACTTGGAAGGCTATCCCCTTTATTCCCAGGACGGCAAGGGAAAAGAAGCGGTTTGCCGTGCTATTTTCGCTCTTGGAGCGGTACGCTGGTTCATCCTTGAAGGAGAGAAAAAAGGGAACGACACTATCCTCTTTGGTATCGTGGTAGGACTTGCGGAGGACGAATACGGCTATATATCACTTAACGAATTGTCGGAAGTGGAACTTGACCTTACGGCACAAGGCTTGGGTAAGCTACAAGTAAGGCAACAAGAGAATTTTACTCCTACACCATTAAAGAACTTGCAGGACTTCCGCCTGCAACAGTTCTTAGCCAGATTTGAGCATTAAAATAACCCGCCAGCCGTGGTGCAATCAACCGAGTGCCACGGCTGGCATAAACATCAGTAACCATGCGAACGAGAAATAAGATTATAAAAGAAGTCATACAATGTGCAGAGACAAACGGCTGGCATGTGGATGCAGAGAAGCATCAGGGCAAGAATATCGTCATCTTTGAGTTTTCCCAATTCACTCCTGCCGGACAGGATTTCTTCTTTTCGGCCACGATGCAAGGACGCAACCTTGAAAGTTTGGTCAGCGACATGGAAAAGTATTACGAGAGTTTTGATGCAGATGCGGAAGCTTATCTGTGGCTGGACAGCAACGGACACGGCAAAAACGGCGCACCCTACCGAATGAAGGATGTGCTGGCCGACATGGAAGCGGCAGAGGGTATGGTCAGCAAGCTGCTTGAAGCGGTCAGGGACTTGACAAATTGAACACAATTACAAACATATCTCCATTGGTGTGGCAGGCTATGAAATTTTCATCCTATCTCCGTTTACGCCCTTTTTTCGGTAGCCCGCCAATCTTATAGGCAATCAGGTCGTCACCACGGAACTGTATTCTCTGATTGTCCTGCATCCGGAAGAATGGCAATGGCCTTTCCGTATGGGTAATGTAATCATAGATGGTACATCGGTGTATGCCAAGGAAGCGCGCCGCTTCACTCACCGAATACGACTGTTCCGGCTTAATCTCTGAGAACTTCTTGTGTAAATCCATTGCACAAACATTTTTTTCCGATAAAAGTACGGTAAAAGTACATACAGGATAGTATGTCAAACAATGGAATATCTGAGAGTTAATGAGATATTTGGGGAATACGTGTTCTTTGTTCACACATATCTTGTTACCGATATGATAGTGCTATACTAATCGCGTCAAATGAAGATGAATGTTCTCTCGTTTTGAAAAAGGCATGTATTTGAGGGTTGACAGCGTTGACAATGAAGCCTATGCGCAAAGTCGACAAATCAAATTGTCGCAAGTGATTGTAATACAAAATGTTGTATTCTTTTCTAAAAAAGAGTAAGAATAATATATGTTATCGTGTTTGTCAACCGTTAGCAATGAATATCAAGACATTTCATCAAAGTGACTACCTTTGTCAACGTTTGTCATCGTAACAATTTCATAGAAAGTATCTGAGACGTTACAACTTATCCTCTGTCAACACCGTCAACACCTAAATGTGTACCTATTATATTCCGAAATATGCTTAATAAAAAAAGGCCATCCGAAGATGACCTTTCAGTGTATGCCTTGTGATTTTATTCACTCCATAGCGGTTGGCTTTGCCAGTCCTCAACAAATCCCATAGCCGAAGTATCTACCATGGGATATTTTGACAATAAGGCAACAAGACGCTGTTTGAATGTATTATTGGAACGGATAATGTCTACAAAGTGTTTCAAGATGCAGAGAGTAAAAAACACACGTCCTTGTTGCACGTTGTTATCCACCCACGGACGCAATGGTCTTGTCATGGTCAGAGCACGCAAAGAAAGTGAACGGTTCCACAACCTTGCATGGTGGCAGCATGAATTTCGGGTCAGTGTGACAATGGTCATCCATGAAACGAATACGGGAACAGTCAGACCAAAATACCGTGCAATTTTTTTGCGTATCTGGTTGCTTGCGATGTTCTCATACAGTCGGGTCAAAGTACCCAAAGGTATTATCTCGGCAATCATCCATGAAGGAGGGTACGGATCATCGTAAGATTGCTTGAAATGGACTATAAAATCCTCACGACTGTTTTGTATTTCCTTGTCAATAAGCGTCAAAGTCTTATTGAATTTGTCAGCATGAGCAAAGCGTGAGGGGTTAGTCATCCAAAACACATCACCGGTCTCGGCACATACGATATTTGTAATTGTACTTCGGACTGCTACCTCTATCCGCTCAATCTGGTCAAAGACAAGCTGGCGGAACTCCCTATCAAATTCGTATAGACTTACAGCACTGCCTAAAGTGCTTCCACTTTTATATCTGTGTTCGGATTTGGGTACTTTAAGGAAAGGGTATAAATATCCAGACAAACGATAATAACCTATCGACCGCAATACGCTTTCGGCATCATCTGTGTCTGAACAGTCCAAACCTCTGTCTTGAAGAATGGCCAGAAGTTCGGTTGGAGACGAATAATGTTTGGTATATCTCATATAAAAATAAAACGACCCGCCGATTTAAGCATTGTTAAGAGGCTTGGCGGGTTCTTGTAGTGCAAAGGTACGAATAATACTTGATACTACCAAATCCTCTATTGCTTTTTTTCTTATAATTTCTTAGCATCCCTATGTAGGGATAATTATTAACCTAATATAATGCTTCATTCTACTATTTTTATGTATAATCACATTAAAATGGAAGCTCTTTCTGCATGACTACTTCTGACGAAAGATTAGCATCTTCTGCACTGTCGTATTCCTCCATCGTTTCTTGGGCATCCGTTATCACTTCCGTTTCAAGATCAAGCCCGAACATATCCTTTAACTGCTGATAATCAAAGCACAACGCCTTCGGACGATTGACCTTGACTTTCTTGACCTGTTCATTGCCAACCATTTCCATCGTATAATCGGGCATACCGTTGGGCAGGAGTATGGTGAACCTGTCCTGTTTCAAACCAAGATAAGTCGAGTGCGATTTCAAGTAGGATAAGATAGTTGACCAGTTCGAGCGGTTGGTAGTGACATTCGTGTTCCGGCTATTGAACAATGAAGCCACTGCAGCCATATTCAAGTACAAGATGGGGCGTGCTTCCTTGAACTCCATATCCTCTTTTGCGGATATGGGGCGGAAACTCCGCATGTAACGAATGCGGTAATGCGCCTTTTCTACACACTTGCCCGAAGTTTGGAATCCTTGCAGCATGTTCCAAAAATCGGCGACTTCCGAACTTTCCTGTGCTAACTCATTTTGGTTTCGCAGCCCCTTGAGTGAAATGCTAAACAGGTCAGCATAACTGAAAGGCACATCCAGCACGGTTTCCAATGTTCGGAATGCCGCCAACGGTATCACCCAGTTGCCAAAAATACGGTCATGTATCGTCTCGTCTTCCATCTTGGCGGCAAGTTCCCGCTTCACAATGGAATAGATGTCCGAAAAGTTCTTCTCGAACAACTCCCTATGATTCAGTATCTCTATGGTCAGGTGTGTCAGTCCCAAGTTACACAGGGCTACCAAATCTTCATAGCGGCTTTTCTCCTTTTGGCTGAACGAGGTCTTGGAAAAAGCGAGGAACAGGACACGGGTGTAGAGTGCCATGTCCTGCGTGGGCTTGTCTTGTCCGCAAAGCACCACACCTGTACTGACAATGGTCTGTGCCGCCATGCCGTCCGTACCCGTGTTTTTCTTCGTCTGGCCGCCGCCTCCCCAAAGCCCTTTCAGATAGGCTATCTTACGGATGTCAAGGTCGTTCTTGTACTCGTCAAGCACCACGAGTGTATTGACCGCCTGTGAAACACGGTCGTTCATAGCCGGTACGGAAGTGACACCGAGATTGGGCGGATCCACACCGTGCAGGAAAAACGCTTGCAATGAAGTGGCAAGCGTGGTCTTTCCTGTTCCTTTCTCGCCGAAGAGGTTTAGAATAGGGAAATGGCGCGTCCGTTTGAAAACGATGTCGCGGAACAAAGTGGAGAGTAGATAGCAGAAAGCGACGGTGGCGTTCTCGCCGAACACCTCCACCAACCGTTCCACATAATCATATAGTTTTATGCCGTTCCAGTTCTCATGTATCATCAGCCGCTCAAACTGGAATATCTCCGGATTGTGGATGTATATCTTTGAACAGGCTGGAATATAAAAAGCCTTTCCGTTCACGCCACGGACAATGCCAAGGTCATCGACTTTACGGAAAGTACCGTCTGTTAATATCCCGTTCCCAAAAGCAAAGAAACCCTCCGTGGCATTCCATCCCAATTTGCGTACCCGTTCCGCCGTGTCGGTTTTGGAGTACAGGTATTCTTTGACACGGTTGAGTTTGTCTATCTTGGCTAACCACACATAGTTGCCCAGCGAGCCGACCTTTTGCTGGAAGCTGTTCAGCGAACACAATTCGGACTCTCTCAGCTCAATGACGCGGCATATATTATAGGTGTTCCGCATACGGAAGATGCGTGTGCCGTTGTTCTCGTCCTCGATGTGGAACAGCGGTTCCATGATGAAATTTGAAATTCTTGACGGTTCCTCATCGTCATCCCCGGTAGCGTAATAACAGTTTTCCCGGATGAACAGTCCATGCTGGCGAAGCAGTTCCGCTTCACGTTGCCTTTCGTCCATTGGCGTGAGTTTGTCCTGCCTTTTCCGCGCCTCTCCACGGGCTTGCGTTACGGCATCACGCCACAATTTGGCTTTTCCGTAGATTTTGGCCAGTTCGTCAATACACTGGTTAAACACCAGCTGGTCTTTCACATAGCGCATCAGGTCGGCTATCTCTGACACGCATTTCCGTTCTTCCACCAAAGAATCCGCTACAAGAAAGCGTTTCTGTGCCAGCCATACAATAAACAGCTTTTCTTTCAATGAGGTGTAATCCTCCCGGCAATGAATGAAGCTGTCGGCGTCGTTCTTTCCGGGTTTCACTTCCCAGCCTTTTTTACCGTCGGGGATTTCGGCAAACGGCAGTTCCCTGACGGTTACATGGAAGCCTTTCCTGACTGCGGCTGTCCCGTTTGCCATGACCGCCTCAAACCCAGGACCGAAGGGTTTGCCGTCACTGACATCGGAATCGGGGATAAAGCATAATGAAGAGGTGTATTTTTTCAATCGCTCAAACTGGCTGTCCGTCCATGCTGTACCCAATGCGGCCACGGTATTGTCGTAGCCGACGGACTGCATACGCAGCACGTCGGGCGCACCCTCCACGATGATGAAGTACTCCGCATTGCGTTCACGGCTCGCCCTGTCTATGCCGAACAGACATTCACCCTTAGCATATACCGCACTGTTTGGCGAATTGATGTATTTCGGTGCATTCGGGCTGTTCCCGATGTAACGGGCGGTATAAGCGATGATGCGCCCCCATCTGTTGCGTATGGGAATCATTATCCTGTGTCTGAACATGGTATACACACGACCGTCATCTCCGCGCCGGAGCAACCCCAGCTCGAAAAGTACATCCTCGTCCAGTCCTTTTGTCCGGCAGAACTCCATGAACGCACCTCCGTCACGTGGCGCGTACCCGATGCCTGCGACCGAACAGAACTCTTCCGGCCATCTTCCGTAAGCATATTCACGGGCAAGGCGGCTTTCATCACTGTCCGGCACCAGCAGGCTGCCTACAAAGAAGTCCTGTACATGGCCGAGTGTGGCAAGAAGCGTTTCCTTGTGCCGAATTTTTGCAGTCTGCTCCTTGTCCTGTCCTTCCACATACTCAATGGAAATATTGTGCCGTTTGGCCAAGAACTCGATGGCTTCCATGAAGGAAAGATTCTCTTTCTCCATGATGAATGTGATGGCATCGCCGCCACGGTTGCAGCTGAAACAGTGGAACAGGTTCTTTCCCGGACTGACAGAAAAGGAGCCGGTCCGCTCCTCATGGAACGGACAAACGCCCATCAGGGTCGAGCCTTTCCTTGACAGTCTGACATACGGCTCCAATACATCCTCGATGGAAAGCTCCCTGACCTTATTGATTGTTGACTCGCTTATCATAACGTGGTCAGGAGTTTCCAACAGTCAATTATGGACTGGCCGGAGTATTTTGGCCGGCTGGCATTATCGGGATTAAGCGGCTTGATATAGCCGCTGGCCTTATATTTTCTAAGCGTCTTGTAACTGACACCCAGTTCTGCGCAAGTACGTTTGACCGAATAAACCCCTTCCGGGTCACATGTTGGCACTAATTCTCTCATCCGCTTAATGTTTATTGTATGCCTGCTTCGCATGTCTTATGAATTGCAGTATTGGCATATCCTTATATTGTTTCTTTATTTCTTTATATCTAAACTATTTTTGTTTATACCAGAAGAGGTGTTATCGAAATAGTCCTGAACCGTGCGTTGCAGGAGGCGGAGGTCTGCCGTCCTGTATTCCACTTTGCCGGGTCTCTTGTAGCATATCACTTTCCCTTGCCGTCTCCATCTTTCGACATTCCGGCGGCCAAACATCTCATAAGCCTTTCTCTGGCTGACAAATTCCGGATCTGCATTGTCGGATTTCAGATACTTGACAATCCTTGCCGCAAGGTCGTTCAGAAATGTGTCATAAGGGATTAGGCGGTCTAAAAACTGGAGGAACTGCATAAATCCAGGATTTACAAAGTACGCATTACGGTAATGGTCTGTTTCTCCCTGTCCGTCCGTGTCTTGAACTGACGGTTGTAGATGGCGCCAAGTTCCGAGGCTTGGGTTCGGACGCTTTTCAGCCTGGAGATGTGGAAGGTGATTTCATCGCCAACTTCGAGTGCGACAAGCGCGGGACGGATTTTTTCCATGTTTTCTGCCATAATATTTGTTTGATAATTGTTGATTTAATATTGCAATTTAAGGTTTGACCCATGAATATAGACATTAAAGACGTACATGTGGGGCAGGCTATTGACCAACGCCGCAACGAACTCGGCCTTTCAAAGTCCGAGCTTGGACGCAGGCTTGGCATCCCCCAACAGCATATCAATCGCCTCCTGGAAAGGGAGACGATGGAGACCAAGCGGCTTGTCAAGGCATGCAAGGCGTTGGACTTTAATTTTTTCGCCTTGTTCTGCCCGGTCAACCCCCAGATATCCGCATACCTCGCGGCAGTGGCATTGGACGGAGGAGATGCCAATAACAACATTGGCGATAGTGGTCTTGCAGCCCAGCTTACCGCCGAACAGGCCAAGGTGGAAAACTTGAACGGCACTATCAAGCTACTGAAGGAGCAGATAGACAGCCTGAATGCGCAAATTATCCGTCTGGACTCCAATCTGAAGGATAAGGACGCCATCATAGAACTATTAAAAGAAAGGAGGTAATATCAAAAGATAAAATCACCAATCGTCAAATTACCACGCAGCATCACGGGATTTTTATGGCGATTCAATGTTTCTCTTTTGCAGAATGAATTGTATTGCTTGATTGATAGCACATACAAATTGCATACAAAACGTATATAAGACATTGATAATAAGTTTTATATTACAGGGGCCCAAGCTGCAATAGAGAATTAAGATACATTTGAGACAAGAACCTCACGCAAACGCCCTTAAACGCATACAAATCACATACGAAAACTTTCTAACGCATTGTTAGTCAGAAAAGTATTAAAGAGGCGCAGGCTGCAATAGAGGAATAATCCCCGAAATAATTGAATCTTAATAACAGGCTGTAACTCACTGCTTTTGCGGTAGTTACAGCCTGTCTTGCGCTTGGACAGTTCGTACACTTGATCACAAAAAATAAGCCGAATAAACAATACCTGCATACACCGCGAATACACTTTTGAACTTTACAGTTAGTTTTAAGGTTAGCTGTTGTGTGTTTATAGTTCCTACGTCAAAATTAGATTTTTTAACCTGGCCAGGGAAATTTTAAATCTCATCGTAGAAATTTTATACTGCAAAGATCCCCCCGTCCAAGTATTACCCCAAAACAGGTAGGGCTAAGGTGTGGAAATCTGTTAATAAAAAGAAGTTTTATCCCCCTACCAGTCACGCTTCAAGGCCCAGTCCGAAATGTCGCCTACATACCCTGCAAAAATATTTTTCCGGGAAACCGAGGAATAACCAAAAATTATACTTACATTTGCCACGACTCAAAAATCGAATTCTATCTAGAAAAGTTAGACAACAAATGATGGTCAAAGAAGCGAAACAAACAAAGAATCATGTAACCCCTCCGGTCTTGCGGAGGCTTCCTTCCTTGTAAGGACATGCGTTTTTTATTGCTATCGGGAGATAGCAGTGTTTGTTGTGCTCTTTGACATGCCAGTACACTGACCTCCACTTCAACGGGGAAGCGGAGGTACTCTGTTTATTCCGGGCACTTCTGCTCCGGAATTATTTTTTATCGTTTTCCATCTCATTTTAATCATTTGTTGTTTTTATGAATACTCCCATTTTACGTGTTATGCGTACCGAAGGCGACAGCCTCAACGCACCTGAATATGCCGACAACCTGTTGGCCGTGGAAATCTTGTTTCCTGAATTTCCGGCAGATACCACCGAAGTGTCTGTCCGCATTTACTCGGCCGATTACCAGCTGATGGGCTCGGATGTGTGTCAGCCCTCATCCCAGAAAAAAAATCCGAAAATCCGTCTGAATGTCTGCTCCGAAAGGGAATGGAAAATGGGCGACTATCATGTATTTGTCTACCGCAACGGAAGTCCGCTCTGGTTTGCCTCTGGATTTCTGGTCTTCGAGTTCGAGGAATGGAAGAAAATGCCGTTGCAGCGTCTTGAAAAAGACCCGGACAAATGCTACTTCGCAGAGAAGCTATGCCTGAGCGAATGGTGGCCGAAAATCGGTCAGCTCCCCTTCCAGACAGACTTTATCGAGGACGTCATCCGGAAACTCCGGTCGCATGACGGAAAGAAGGCTCCCTGCCCTCACTGGCTCGTCGTCTGCGAGGACACGAAAGGCAAGGCTTTCGCCTCCGTCCTGCTCCCCAAACACTTCTGCGACAACCAGCCCGAAGCGCGCTATGTCCTCCCTTTAGAACACCTGGTGTCGGGCGCTATCCAATGGGAACACCTGAGCGCGGAAATCGGCCAGAGCAAGGTGGTCGTGGTAAGGATAGCGGAATTGCCTTACAATGACCGGACCGTAAACCTGCTGTCCCTGTTTGCCTCTGTGCTTTCGTGCGGACACTTCCGGGGCGTCACCTTCCTTTTCCAGGGAACGGAAAAGGCGGTGAAAGAGCTGCGCCTGCAATGTACACTGATGGACGCCCTGTTTACCGACGAGCAGACGTTCCACGTACAGACAGACGGGATTCAGGAACTGATTGCCCGCCTCGAAGGACAGTCCGACGAAGCCTGCCACTCCGAATGGAACGATCCGTCTGAACAAAGCGCCGAACAGCAACTCCAGCAGATGGTGGGACTCCGACGTCTGAAAGAGGACATGGAGGAAGCCCGGATGATGGCTCTCTTCCTCAAGGAGAGGAAAGAGTTATGCCTCGAACGACAGGGCGAAAGTCGTCACCACATGCTGTTCCTGGGAAATCCAGGTACCGGAAAGACCACGGTAGCCCGACTGGTGGGACAGATGTATCACCACATGGGACTGCTCTCCAAAGGCCATACCGTAATTACCTGCCGGACCGACCTGATAGGCGAATACATCGGCCAGACGGAGAAGCGCATGAAAGGCGTGCTGGAGGAAGCCAGAGGAGGGGTCCTGTTCATCGACGAAGCCTATACCTTGGTATCGCATGAAAAGGAATCGAACGATTACGGCAAAGAAGTCATCCATGCCCTGCTTACGGTACTTTCTGAGCCGAATCCGGATATGATTATCATCCTGGCCGGATATGAAGACAAGATGAAGGCCCTGCTCCAGACGAACCCCGGACTGAAGGACCGGTTCCCCCTGCAATTCCATTTCGACGATTATTCTTCCGACGAATTGCTGGAGATAGCGCACCGGACCCTGAAAGCCCGGAACTTCGCGCTGACAGAGGAAGCCGACGAGCATCTGAAGGCCGTGATTGAAAAGGCTTCTGCCCAACGCGACGGACATTTCGGAAACGGCCGATGGGTACACAACCTCATCGAACAGGGCCTGATCAAAAGCATGGCCAGACGGGTGATGTCCCTCCCCTCTTCTTCCGCTCCCGACCGGGAACTCTTCAGTACAATCGAGCTCAGCGATGTAGAGGATGCCGAACGGCGTTTCCTGAGCCCCCGGGAGGCCAAACTCACACCTTCTTTCCCACGCATCGGTTTCCGTGCCTGATGCCTGCCCCCGACGGGCGGAAAATGGAATGCCGTGTACGGACAATAAAAAAACGTCCGGACGTTTTCTTTCGCACGTCCGGACGTTTTCACATAAACGAACGGACGTATGGATTGAAACGTCCGTTCGTTTTTCTGGTATCCGTAATTATCAGAATGTCACGGCATTCATCATCTTGTCCACCAACATACCGTCGATAGGCTGCAAGTTGTATGTATAGTCCTTCTTGGCCTTGAAACGGATAAGCAGCAACTGGTTGTCGCCTTCCAGGTAAGGCTGCTCACCGATGTTGACAAAGGTAGGATACAACGCCTTCACGCCGTTGGTATGCAGACGGTCGTTCGTCATGTTCTTCATGGCTTCGATGCCCGGAGTATCGATACCCAGGTATTCCAGTTCTTCCGGATTATACGGAAGCGCGAAGCTGAACGCGTTGACCGAACGGAGTCCCTTACCGCTGACTTCCAGTGTCACGGTCTCGCCGGCACGGTAAGTCTTCTTCTGCGGAGTGATGACCAGCGAACCTGCTACCGGCGGAATCTGACGGCTACTTACACCCGATTCCAGTTCGATACCTACGGCCGAAATGTCGTAAGCGTCTATCAGACCGTTTTCGTTCAGGTCGCCCTTGCTGATGTAGCCTTCGTAATCGGAATCACCTTTCCGCAGACCGGTATAGTTCATGTACGAAGTCAGGTCGTTATGGTCTATCTTCTTATCGTTGTTGATGTCGCCCGGAATGAAGGTGTCTGTACCCGGTACGCGGAAGACATAGAGTTCACGGCCGGAACCGAAGTTACCTACCGCCTGGCTGACAGCTATCTTGATGTAGCGGGCCACCGGTTGCGTAGTGAAGGTGAAATGTTTCACATCGCCACCCTGCCAGTCGAAGGTGCCGGCAGAAGTCCAGTTTGTACGGTCCATGCTATAGAATACTTCGCCCTTCTGCAAGGTTCCGTTTCCACCGTCCAGACGAGGCAGGTAATCGAAACGGTCGAGGGTATTGATGCTCTTCAGGTCGATAATCAGATCGAACGGTACAGCAGCCTTGCTCCATTCGGTATGCCAAGCATCGGTTTCGTCGAAATTGAACAAGCGGCGTACAGGTTGTCCCGGCTGGTTCGGACAAGAGGTTTCACCCTTGATACCGCGGATAGCGAATTCCAGCGGGTCGGACTTGGTCTTTCCGCTGAAGCTGCTCCACTCGGACGCGCCCGAAGCGTTGACCGAACGGATACGGAACGAATAGTCTGTCTCTACCTTCAGGTCTTCGAACGTGAAGCTGTTCTTGCGGATGGTAGAATAGATCATGCCTTCCGATTCGATTACGTAATAATCGGCTCCAGCTACCGGACTCCAGGTAGGAGTCAAAGTATAGGCTCCGGCATTTTCATCGGTAATCTGTGCCTGAGGTGCCTGCAAGGCTCCGGTCTGTTTCAGCAAGTTGTCGGCCGGCGCGAATACAAAGCCCTTCATTTCCACCTGCACCCTATCAGCGGTCACATCTACCGCATGAAGCTTGACGTGAACCACCGGATTCTTCCGGATCTGTACGGAAGCGAATTCGGAACCGGAAGTAGCGAAGCGGTTCAGTTCCGGCGATTCCTCGTAATAGTATACGTCTGTTCCCTGTTCGTAAGCCTCGGCCGAAGTGACAGCCTTCAGCTTGATGCTCTTCTTTCCGTTCTCCGCATCTTCCTTCCAATAGTCACGGTTGTATGCGTTGAGGTGCCCTTCGTAGAAACCGAACTTCGGCAACAGGACCGGATGGCCCGTCAACTGGTAGAAGCTGTTGAGCAGGGAAACCGGCGTGTCGTCCAGCCAGAAGAAACAATCCAGGTAAGAAGTATCGTGAGTTAACAGCACTGTACCCGGACGGGAAGCGCCGAAATCGTATTTTCCGGGAGCGAAGGTATATCCCATCATACCGTAGCCGCGGGTAGACCAATAGAACGGAGTCGGCGAAGCCACACCCCCGTCGGTCCACTGGTTGGTATTGACAATTTCAATGGCTTGTCCCTTGTGTGAGAAACGGCCGTTCTGTACACCGCCGCCATAGAAATACTCATCAGGATTTTCTTTCAGGGTCAGAGTCACCTGCTGGCCGGTAAACTGAACCGGCGCGGTTTCTTCCACCACGGCTTTTCCACTGGCCAGATCGCGAATGCAGAACAATCCGCTCTGTTTGTCTATCTCCACCGCAATCAGAGGCGTACGGACGGTAATCTTCCCCTGTTCGTCCTCTAATTGTAACGTGCCCGGGTTCAGGCGAGGTCTGTCCACTAAGATCTGTGCTGGAGGTACCGCTTCCGGTTCACGGACAATCCCTCCGACATTATCCTGGAAGAAACGTACCATGTTCTCGCCGTAGAAATCAAGCATCATGCGTTGCTGATTGGAGAACAATACTTCGACGGTCGTCGGATTGAGCAACGTAGCCTCACTCACAAGCGGTTGCTGTTGCCCTACTGCTGCCTGGATGGGACTGAACGGGACGGTTGCCCCTGCGGCCGGAGCCGCCAGACAGACAGGCAAGGTGAGCGCTAACGCCCACACTTACGGTTCATTTTTCATAGGGTCCTTTTTAGTTTATGAGTTTATCATAGTTCCGAATGGACAAAACTACAATTAAAATCCGTACCGCAAACGATTGGGGCCCAAAAACCCAAAAAACCGGAACATCTATCTGAAGTTTTTAACATTTCAGATGGATATTCCGGCCATTTATTAAGAATTTTAATTATTCAGGAATCATTCGGAAAATTTCTTTCCAGGGAAATAAGTTTCCATCAAAGCGATGAAATCGGCATCCCCTTTGAGTGAAGCCAGGTCGGCTTCCTCCTCCAGTTCCTGCCAAGTGATAGGATGACGGTTCATCAAGGCTGTCTTCAAGGCACGGAGGGCATCATCCTTACGGCCCGTCAAGGCATACAGACAGGCCAGGTTATAAATAGCACTGGTATCGCCTGCCAAGGCAACCACCTGCTTCAGCAACTCTTCTATCTGTGCGGCATCCTGGGTCAAAGTTCCTTTCAATCTGGCCAGGTCGGAGATAGCCAACGCATAATTATAAACAATGAACGCATTACCCGGCTGGAGCTCCATGGCCTTCTTGTATTTTGTCAATGACTCTTCAAACAGCTTTTCGTCCTTCCGGATGTCACCCTGCGCAGAAAGCGCATTTCCCCAGTTGTAATAGAAAGCCGGGAAGCCATCCTGCAATTCTACCGCTTTGGTAAACTTCTCGTAGGATTCCTCGAACAGCTTGTCATCTTCCTTCAGACCGGCCAGATCGGAAAGCGCGACTCCCCAATCATTGTAAGCCAACGCATTATCCGGTTGAAGCTCTACTGCCTTCGCGTATTTCTCGAAAGCTCCCTGGAAAACGGCCTCATCCTTTTTCAACATGGCCAGACGGGAAAGCAAGTTCGCCCATTTATAATATACCGGAACATAATCCGGATGAAATTTCTCTACAATCGCATATTTTTCTATCGCCTCGAGGAATACCGATTCGTTCCCTGTCATCAGTGCCAGCTCGGACAAAGCCATTCCCCAATTATCGTAAATGGCGGCATCCCGGGGAGCGTAACGCAAGGCCTGCATGTATTTCCGGAAAGCATCCTGGAAAATGCCCGGTTTGCCCATCACCTTCCCATAATCGGCCAATGCATTGGCCCAATTGTTCAACAACAGGGGATTCCGAGGTTCCAGGCTGACGGCCTTCGCATATTTCTTGAAAGCACGCTTGAAAAGGTTTTCATCCTTGCGCATCTTGGCCAATTCGAGCAATGTTTCTCCCCAATTGTTATAGGCCGGAGTATGACGCTTCTCTAGTTCGATGACCTGACTGTAACACACACATGCCTCCTCCAAACGGTTTGTGTGCTGGGCATGATATCCTTTTTCGAACCAATCCTGTGCGGTAGGTTTCTGTACCCGTTTCTGTGCGACAGCCGGTTCCGCTATTTTTTCATTCTGTTCGTCTTTCTGCATAATTTTAAATGGTATTAGAACGGACTTCTTGTCCTCAAAAAATTAATGGTCTCTCTAGGCAGCGACCCCATATCCAACCCGAAGAATACGTCATTTCGACCAACCAGCAAGAATGAGGCCGCATGTTTCGAGTCCAAAAATACGCAAATATTCCATTCTACAAACTTCCAGTCAGAAGTTTTTTTTCTGACAAGCCGGGAGGAAAAAAGGCGGACAATTATTCTATGCATCCTTTAAAGGAATAGCTGTCAGACAAATAAACGGTATCCAACAAACGGATTCCGGTGGCCGTCCGGAAAATGCGTTCCCTGACTTTCCGGACAGCCTCTTCCGCCATGCCATCCTCATACAGATTGACCAGAAAATCGGCCTCGACCAGAATCTGATGGTCTATGCCGCCGATATCATGGTAAGTATGGTGATGCCCCACCAACCAACAGACACGCTCTATCTGTCCGGGCGTATAGCCTCCAGTCTTTTCCAGCAACGCCCGTGCCTCGGCAGGCCCTTCCTGCTCCTGATGTTTCCCGTCAGAGACTCCATATTTCTGTTCAGACAGGTGTATACCTATGTCGTGAACCACGGCCGCCGTTTCCAGCACGAACCGGGTTTCGGCATCAAGTCCTTCGCCCGTACCTATCAAATAAGAGAAATAATGAACCTTCATGAAATGCTGGATACGCTTGGCGTCGCCGGCATCATAGTCCATCATGTTACGAATCAATGCATTCAGTCTGTTATCCATATTTTCCGACATTTTTTCTGTTCATAGGTCCACGTACAAACCTTCAAAGCCCCCGAAACGGAGCATCCGTTACGGCTTTCATCCATATACCCGGCAAGCTTTCCCCGCCCCGCCATCGGCATATCCGCGCCGAAAAACATCAAAAAAGCCTCTGAAAACATTGTTTCCAGAGGCTTTTTCCTGCAAGTACACCCTCAGGGATTCGAACCCTGGACCCACTGATTAAGAGTCAGTTGCTCTACCAACTGAGCTAAGAGTGCTTCTTTGTTTTTGCGGTTACAAAGGTAAGCGGTTTTATCGAAACCGCCAAACTTTTTTACATAAAAAATTACACTTTTTTACTATCTCTCTTTCTACCAGTCGTTTCCGGAAGGTAGAAAGAGAGACAAAAAACACGGTTTGCGTCTGTTTTTATTCACTCAGGCCGGCACTTACTTCATCGATGGTAGGATTATGGCAACTCATGCCACCGTCTACCACCAATGTCTGGCCCGAGATGTAACGGGCGTCGTCCGATGCCAGGAAAACAATGGTAGCCGCCACATCTTCGGCATTGCCCAAGTAAGGAACGGCATTGTATTTCTGGAAAACCTGACGGAGATTCTCCGGAATACATTCCAACGAAGAGGGGGTCAGTACCAGCCAGGGAGCCACGGCATTGCAACGGATTCCCAAACGTCCGTACTGACAGGCAATGTAACGGGTCAGGTTATTGACACCTGCCTTGCTCAATCCGTACAACGTTCCCCGGAAATCGCCCATCAGCGAACCGATGGAAGATACATTGACAATGGCTCCTTGCTTCTTTTCGGCCATCACCGGCAAAGCGGTACGCGAAATGGCCAGCATACTCTTCAGGTTGGTATGCATCACCTCGTCGAAATAATCCAAATCCAGACAGACTACATCAACATCCCGCTTCATATCGCCGATACCGACATTGTTCACCAGTACATCGATGGTACCGAAGTGAGCCAAGGTACGTACCACAGCGGCCTGACCGCTATCCAAATCTGCCGCATCATAGTACAAAGGCAATACTTTCTCGCCATCGGCGTTCAATGCTACGGCCAGCTTCTCGGCTGCCTCCAGGTTATAATCCGCGACGGCCACTTTTGCGCCTTCGCGTACCAGACGCTCTACGGTAGCCCGACCGATGCCCGAAGCTCCGCCGGTTACCAACGCTACACGATTGTTCATTCTTTCCATAATGTCTTGTTTAGTTCAGTCAGCGTATACAACAAAACATTTCCCAGGAAAGTTCGGGCGCTAAAAAGGTTTTAACGGTTGAGCAGCAAGTCTCTAAGAATGATATCCAGCCTCCTCTCGACCTCCTCGACAGGGATTCCGTGCCCCAGTTCCTGACGGATGGAGGTCACCCCCTTATCGATGAAACCGCACGGATGAATGTAACGGAAATATTCCAGATCCGTGTTTACATTCAAGGCCAATCCGTGCATCGTGATGAAATGGCTGCTCCGTACTCCCATCGCACAGATTTTCCGCTCCTTCGGTGTTCCGGCATCCAGCCATACACCGGTAGCACCGGCCACACGCCCGGCCAGAATGCCATACGAAGCACAGACCCGAATAACCGCTTCCTCCAAGACATCCAGGTAAGACTTCAGCCCCAAATGGAGATCTTCCAGGTTCAGAATCGGATAACAGACCAGCTGTCCCGACCCGTGGTATGTAATGTCTCCTCCACGGTCAATATGGAAGAGCTCGGCGTGGATGCGTTCCAACTGCTCGGGCGTCAACAACATATTCGTTTCTTTTCCATGCCGCCCCAATGTATAGACATGCGGATGCTGGCAGAAAATCAACCGGTTTTCATAAGGCAACCCCTTCTCACGGGCCATTACCAGCGAATCGAACAATTCGGTCTGCCGTTTCCAGGCCTCACCATAGGGAATCATCCCCCAATATTCTGTCTTCATAATCAGTCCTCCCAATACTGGCACTAGCCTGAACGCTTCTGCACACGGAACCTCAATACATCCGGTTAACGCCGAAACGGTCAGGTAAGTCCTCTTATTACAGACGGCAAGTTAGCAAAAATCCTGAAATATTCGCCTCTTCCACCTGAAACTTCTGCCGTCTTTCCCCCAAACGCCCTATCCGCCCGTTACTTTTCTGCTTTTTTGACAGAAAGAAATACCTTTTTTGATGGTCAATTCATGAAGTTATCTTATATTTGTAGTATCTAGCAATAAAGTTGCAACCATAAAATTTAAAAGAACAACATGAAAAAATCAAACGAACTGTTTCTCAAGACAATGGGACTCGCTTCGGCCCTTATGCTCTTCCAAGGATGTACCGAACAGAAAGCCGAACAAGCCCTGGGCACAGAAACACTGACTTGCGATACGACCGTTTTCCTGAAAGACGATGTAAAGAGCTCACCTTCCTGTAAAATAAACTACAGCCTGGCATTCTTCAAGATGCGCCAGGCCACAGACTCTATAGCGCTCAAGTCCAATGCGCAACTCATTCGGGCCATCGAAGAAGGAATGCCCGCTACACAAAATCTGCAGGAGTTCGTGCGACACCTGAAAGATACCCTGATTACCAACTACCGGCAAGACCTGGAAGGCCTGTACGAATACGACCTCCGGAACGGGCTGAAAGACCATGAACTGCCGGGATGGTACAATTATGAATATGGTATCAATTCCACCCTGACCGAAGGGAAGGACCATGTATGGAACTACAAGGTCAGCCATTTCGCATATACTGGAGGCGCTCATCCGAACAGCTACCAGAAATGGATCAACCTGACCGACCAAGGAGAAGTACTGACCAAAGAACAGGTATTCCTGCCCAATACAGAAGCTGCCGTCTGCGAACTGATTCTGAAAGAGCTGATCCGTACCGCCGGCGAACGGGTAGAAACCGATACCATCACCAGCATCGAAGGACTACAGGAGTACGGTATCCTGCAGATGAACGGACTCTACTTGCCCGACAACTTTCTGCTGGAGAAAGAAGGCATCCGCTTCCTGTACAATCCATACGACATCGCGCCGTATGCCTTGGGAGACTTTGAACTCCTGGTACCTTATCAAGAACTGAATACCTACCTTATCAAGCATTAACAACCCTATGGACATTATCCTGAAATATTTTCCTGAGTTGACAGACATCCAGAAAGAACAGTTCGCGGCCCTCTATGACCTGTATACCGACTGGAACAGTAAAATCAATGTCATCTCCCGCAAAGACATCACCAATCTGTACGAACACCATGTATTGCACTCATTGGGTATAGCCAAAGTCATCCACTTCAAGTCCGGTACATCGTTGATGGACCTGGGTACGGGAGGTGGATTTCCGGGTATTCCCCTGGCTATCCTCTTTCCCGAATGCCGCTTCCACCTAGTAGACAGCATCGGGAAAAAGGTCAAAGTGGCTACCGAAATAGCGCAGGCCATCGGACTGAAAAACGTAACGACCCGCCATTGCCGGGCAGAAGAAGAAAAGCAGCAGTTCGACTTTGTGGTCAGCCGGGCCGTCATGCCACTGACAGACCTGCTGAAGATTATCCGGAAAAACATCCGGAAAGAACAAATCAACGCTTTGCCCAACGGGCTCATCTGCCTGAAGGGCGGAGAGCTGGAGAACGAAATCATGCCTGTGAAACACAAGGCCTTCATTTACGACCTGAAGGACTATTTCGACGAGGAGTATTTCGAGACAAAAAAAGTAGTGTATGTAACCATCAACGGATAAAAAGCCATGAAAATCAAACGATTCGAATTCAATATGTTTCCGGTGAACTGCTACGTACTTTCCGACGAAACACGTGAGGCTGTAGTCATCGATGCCGGATGCTTCTATCCGGGAGAAGGAGAACAGCTGAAAAAATACCTCGACGAAGAAGGTCTCCAACTGAAACATGTGCTGAACACCCATCTGCACCTGGACCACATCTTCGGCAACGCTTACCTGGCGCGTGAATTCGGGCTGAAACCGGAAGCCAACCAGGCGGACGAATTCCTACTTGCCCGCGCGGCAGACCATTGCCGCATGTTCGGGTTCCGTATCAACGAAGAGCCCGCACCGCTGGGAGGCTATATCGCCGACGGTGACGAAATCTGCTTCGGAAACTCCAGGCTGAAAGCGATAGCGGCCCCGGGACACTCCCCCGGAAGTCTGGTGTTCTATGACGAAAAGGACGGATGCATGTTCAGCGGTGACGTCCTTTTCAGAGGAAGCATCGGAAGGACCGACCTGGACAGAGGAAGTTTCGAGGACATCAGAAACAGCATCTGCAACCGTCTGTTCACCTGTCCGGACAACACCGTCGTGTACCCTGGTCATGGAGAGCAGACTACCATCGGTTACGAAAAGAAGAACAATCCTTATTTCCAATAAATCTGTAATCAATCACTTAAATCATACATTATGAAAACAGCAACTTTTGCCAACCGTCATATCGGCATTTCGGAAGAGGATTATCCGAAGATGCTGGAGAAAATCGGGGTGAAGAGTCTTGACGAACTGATAGACCGCACCATACCGGCAAACATCCGTCTGAAAGAGCCGCTCCACCTGGATCCGGCAATGACCGAACGCGAATTTGCGGAACACATAAACAAGCTGGCCGCCATGAACCAACCGTTCAAGACCTATATCGGTACAGGCTGGTACGACACCGTGACACCGGCGGTCATCCAACGGAACGTGTTCGAGAATCCGGTATGGTATACTTCCTACACGCCTTATCAGGCTGAAATCTCACAGGGACGTCTGGAAGCCCTTCTGAACTTCCAGACCGTCATCAGCGACCTGACAGGCATGCCGCTGGCGAACTGTTCTTTACTGGATGAGGCTACCGCTGCCGCCGAAGCGGCCACCATGATGTTCGGTCTACGCAGCCGCGCCCAGCAGAAAGGCGGCGCAACAACCTTATTTGTGGACGAAGAGATTTTTCCACAGACTTTGGCGGTCGTCCGCACACGTGCCCTGCCGCAAGGCATCCAGGTACAGGTGGGCAAGTACAAGGAGCTGAACTTCACACCGGATATTTTCGGCTGTATCGTCCAGTACCCCAACAACAGCGGAAACATCGAAGACTACCGTGAATTTACCCGTCAGGCACACGAAGCCGGTTGCAAGGTAGCCGTAGCGGCAGACATCATGGCACTGGTATTGCTGGTACCTCCCGGCGAATGGGATGCCGACATCGTTTTCGGAAGCTCCCAGCGGTTGGGTACCCCACTCTTCTACGGTGGACCTTCTGCCGCTTATTTCGCTACCCGCGACGAGTACAAACGCAACATGCCGGGACGTATCATCGGACTCTCCAAAGACAAATACGGACATACCTGCTACCGCATGGCTCTACAGACACGCGAACAGCACATCAAACGAGAAAAGGCGACTTCAAACATCTGTACCGCCCAGGCACTGCTGGCTACCATGGCCGGATTCTACGCCGTATACCACGGTCCTGACGGTCTGAAAGAGATTGCCAAACGCATCCATAGCCTGACGAACTGCCTGAACAAGCAACTGACCAAGTTAGGATACGTACAGAAGAACGAACTCTTCTTCGATACCCTCCGCCTGCAATTACCGGAGAATGTGTCTACCCAAAAGTTGCAGACCATCGCCATGAGCAAGAAAGCGAACCTCCGCTATTTCGACAACGGCGATGTAGGTGTCAGCATCGACGAGGCGACTACTCTGGCAGATATCAATCACCTGCTGAATATCTTCGGTATCGCCGCCGAAACGAGCATCCAGGAGATAACCGATGTACCGGAAATGTCTTCCCTCACCCGGGAACTGAGAAGACGCACCGGATTCCTGTCGCACGAGGTATTCAATAAATACCATACCGAAACCGAAATGATGCGTTACATCAAACGGTTGGAACGCAAAGACATCTCCCTGATTCATTCCATGATTTCACTGGGTTCCTGCACCATGAAGCTGAATGCCGCCGCAGAAATGATTCCGCTGAGCAATGCCGCATGGATGAACGTACACCCGTTGGTACCGAAAGAACAGGCAGAAGGGTACCAGCTGCTCATCCAGAAACTGGGCGAACAGTTGAAGACCATTACCGGATTTGCCGGCATTACCTTCCAGCCGAACTCCGGTGCCGCCGGAGAATATACCGGCCTGCGTATCATCCGCAGCTACCTGGAAAGTATCGGTCAAGGTCATCGCCACCTGGTATTGATACCGGCATCGGCCCACGGTACCAATCCGGCATCAGCCGTACAAGCCGGATACGAGCCGTTGGTATGTGCCTGTGACGACCGGGGAAACATCGACCTGAATGATTTGCGGGAAAAAGCCGAAACGCATAAGGACGAACTGGCAGCCCTGATGATTACCTATCCGTCTACCCATGGCATCTTTGAAGCTGACGTAGCTGAAATCTGCCAGATTATCCACCAGTGCGGCGCACAGGTATACATGGACGGAGCCAACATGAACGCTCAAGTGGGATTGACCAATCCGGCTACCATCGGTGCCGACCTCTGCCACCTCAACCTGCATAAGACTTTCGCCAGCCCACACGGAGGAGGAGGACCGGGAGTTGGCCCTGTGTGCGTAGCCGAACACCTGATACCGTTCTTACCGGGACATGCTTCTTTCGACCACGAACAGAACGAAGTGGCTGCCGCGCCTTACGGAAGTGCCGGCATCCTGCCTATCACCTATGCCTACATCTGCATGATGGGTACCGAAGGTCTGACCCGCGCCACCGAAGTAGCCATCCTGAATGCCAATTACCTGGCAGCCTGCTTTGAAGAGGCATACGGCACGGTCTATCGGGGAACCAACGGCTTCGTCGGACATGAAATGATTCTGGAATGCCGGAAATTACACGAAGAAAGCGGAATCAGCGAAAATGACATCTCCAAACGGTTGATGGACTACGGCTATCACGCTCCTACCCTTTCCTTCCCTGTACACGGCACGTTGATGATTGAACCGACGGAAAGCGAAAGTCTGGCCGAGCTGGACAACTTTGTCGAAGTCATGCTGCAAATCCGGAAAGAAATAGAGGAAATAAAACGGGGAGACGCCTCTGCCGACGATAACGTACTGGTGAATGCTCCACACCCGGAATACGAAATTGTAGCCAACGAATGGGAACACAGCTATAGCCGCGAAAAAGCAGCTTACCCCATCCCAAGCGTACGCGAAAACAAGTTCTGGATAAATGTGGCCCGCATAGACAATACTTTGGGCGACCGCAAGCTGTTGCCTACCCGTTACGGTAGTTTCAACTGACAGGTCCTGACCCGTCATCCATAAAAGAAGGCGCCGCAGCTTTCCCATACCAATCCGGGGAGCTGCGACGCCTTTTATCGTTAACTTCTAATCTTATCTCCGTCCGATTAAGACAATCCTTCGATTTCTCCGTTCACGATGTCGATGTGCAATGCCTGAGGCTCTTTCGGCAATCCCGGCATACGCATGATTTCGCCTGCCACCATCACCAGCATTTCGGCACCGGCATTGATGACAATATCGCGTACCGTAAAGTTGAAGCCGGAAGCTACACCATACAGTTTCGGATCGGTAGAGAACGAATATTGAGTCTTGGCGATACAGATCGGGAAATGTGTATATCCCAACTCTTCAATCATCTTCAGCTTCTTACGGGCAGCCGGACCGAAAAGTACCTGTTTCGCGCCATAAAGATTCAAAGCTACCTTACGTACTTTTTCTTCTACTGAATCTTCTTCGTCGTAAGCGAAAGTCAACGGCTTGGACGGCTGCTTTTCGATGGTATCTACCACCAGGTTAGCCAATTCTACAGCTCCTTCACCACCTTCCATGAAAGCATTGTTGATGGCAAAACCGATTCCCTTCTCAGCACAATGCTGGCGGACATAATCCAGTTCCTCGTCGGTATCATTGGCATAACGGTTGAAGGCTACGACAACGGTCTGTCCGAACGATTGCAGATTCTCGATATGCTTGTCCAAATTCTTCAATCCTTCTTTCAATCCTTCCATATTCGGTTCCTTGATTGCGTCAACACTCACGCCACCGTGCATCTTCAAGCCCTGAGCCGTGGCCACCAGTACCGTCAGTTTCGGCTGCAGCCCTGCCTTACGGCATTTGATGTCGTAGAACTTTTCAGCACCCAAGTCGGCACCGAAACCAGCTTCCGTAATGACATAATCGCCGAAAGTCATGGCCAACCGGGTAGCCAGCACGGAGTTACAACCGTGCGCGATGTTAGCGAACGGACCGCCATGTACAAAAGCAGCGGTATGCTCGGTAGTCTGTACCAGATTAGGCGACAACGCATCTTTCAGCAGTACGGTAATGGCTCCAGCCACTCCCAGATCCTTTACGGTGAACGGTTTTCCCTCGATGGTGAAACCCAGCAGGATATTCTCGATCCGACGTCGCAAATCAGCTTCATCCGTAGCCAGACACAGGATAGCCATGATTTCGGAAGCCGGTGTAATATCGAATCCCGATTCACGCATAACGCCGTTTGTCTTTCCACCCAGTCCGGTTACGATGTAGCGCAAGCCACGGTCGTTTACATCCAATACACGGTTCCAAAGCACTTCCTTCATGGCAAAGCCGTTATCGCGGTTCTGATACATATAGTTATCCAGCAAAGCGGCAATCATGTTATGGGCCGATGTAATGGCGTGGAAATCTCCTGTAAAATGAAGGTTTATCTTATCCATCGGCAATACCTGGGCGTAACCACCTCCGGCAGCACCCCCTTTCATACCGAAACAGGGGCCTAAAGAAGGTTCACGCAAGGCACAGATGGCCTTCTTACCGATTTTACTCAATCCCAATGCCAAGCCGATAGACACAGTGGTCTTACCGATACCGGCTTTAGTCGGGGTGATGGCAGTCACCAGAATCAGGTTGCTCTTGTTTACTTTCTCTTCATCAATCAAAGTCTCGGGTACTTTGGCGATGTAACGTCCATAATTCTGGATTTCCTCTACCGGGATGTCATAATTACGAGCCACCTGTTTGATTTTGGTCAACTCTATACTACGTGCAATTTCTATATCAGACTTCATAACGTTGAAATTTTAAAGCCACAAAGGTAGAAAAAAAATAGGACTTTTTGCCAAAACCGTCCATCAGTCGACAGAAAAATTCAGTTTTTGATTCAGGACAACTTTTGAAACGCCGAAGTTACGTAACTTTGAAAACCATATACAAGGCGCCAGAAAAATAATAATTAAAACATTTATACACTTACACTATGATGCAAAACATCTCTTCTGCGGCATACGCAGATTCCAAACCTCATTATGAGCTCCTGGACGGATTACGAGGAGTCGCCGCACTGTTGGTTCTCTTTTATCACATCTTCGAAGGACTCTCCTTCGCTGCAGGTGGAACTCCCATTACAGTCATCAACCACGGTTACCTGGCCGTCGATTTCTTCTTTATTCTTTCCGGCTTTGTAATCAGTTATGCGTACGATGACCGATGGGGAAAAACAATGACAACCGGCAATTTCTTCAAACGCCGCCTCATCCGTCTTCATCCGATGATTATCATGGGAGTCATTCTGGGAACCATCACCTTTTTTCTGCAGGGTGGTGTCCAATGGGACGGTACAAAAGTCGCCACTTCAGCCGTCATGCTTGCCATGCTCTGTGCCATGTTCTTCATTCCTGCTGTTCCCGGCGTAAGCTATGAAGTCCGGGGCAACGGTGAAATGTTCCCGTTGAACGGCCCCAGCTGGTCGCTCTTTTTCGAATACATCGGCAATATCCTGTATGCCTTGTTTATCCATCGCCTGTCCACCAAAGCCTTGACGGTTCTGGTCGGACTACTGGGAATCGCCTTAGCCTGGTTCACCACTTTCAATGTATCCGGCTACGATATGATTGGCGTAGGTTGGACACTTGACACCGTCAATTTCTTCGGAGGCGCCCTGCGCATGCTCTTCCCCTTCTCGATGGGAATGCTGCTGGCCCGTCATTTCAAACCGATGAATGTAAGAGGAGCTTTCTGGATCTGCTCCGTCATTCTGTTACTGCTTTTCTGTGTACCGTATATTGTTACAGGAAACTCACCCATCAGTCTGAACGGCCTGTTCGAAGCCATCTGTATTCTTTTCATCTTCCCGGTTCTTCTCTGGATTGGAGCTTCCGGCAAGACAACGGACAATTTTTCATCCCGTGTGTGTAAATTTCTGGGCGATATCTCCTATCCGCTCTATGCCGTACACTACCCGATTATGTACCTGTTCTATGCCTGGCTGATTGACCATAAGCTCTATACCATCGCCGAGGCCTGGCCAATGGCACTCGCCGTTTATCTGGGAAACATCCTGCTGGCATACCTCTGTCTGAAACTTTACGACGAACCAGTCAGAAAATGGTTAACCAAGAAATTCTTGAACAAGAAATAAGCAAAAAGCCGTTTTAGTTTATCATAAAAGGTACAACTAAAACGGCTTTTCAATGTTGTATTGAGTCTGCTAAAAAGATTACAAATCAGCTATTTCCTCTAGACTCAAACCAGTAATATCCGCAATGTCTTCCGCAGAAAATCCCTTGGCCTTCATACGAACCGCACTTTGCTTCCTGGCCTCTTCTACTCCTTTAGCACGCCCCTCTTCCAGTCCTTCGGCACGACCCTCGGCACGACCTTCGGCACGTTCAGTATGAATATTGTCACGTAGAATCACAATGTTATCCAAATGGCGGTAATAAGCCTTCAATTCATCCTTACTCATTTTATCAAGTTTCAAGCGTTCACGAGCGGCATCCAATCCCGGTGCCTGGGCCTTTTCGGGTATTTCTCCCGTATTCAAATAATAAATCCACTCTTCCAACGGAGTCTGTGCAACCTGATTGAAGTCATTGACTTTCAAAATGTAATATTCGGGATACAACTGACTCACTGTATCTACCTTGAAAGTCTGGCGTTGGAAAGGAGACAATTCCAACAAATCGTTCTGATGAATGCCACGGAACTCGGTCTTTCCGTGATAAACGATATCCTTTCCATGCCCCAAAGAGAAATAAACAATGTTGATGCTATACACTTTACGAACCTTGTCATATCCCTCTCCCCGATTGATGTATTCTGTCACCAGTTTGGAAGTACCGAAAAGCATGCGTTGGAAATAAGCATATTCATTGTTGTTCTGGATTTCAATCAGCAGCAACGTTCCTTTGGAATCTTCGGCAAGCATATCCACACGGTTGTACTTGTCGAACTCCTCTTCTTGATTACTCTCGCTTTCCAGCAATTTCTGAATGGTAATCTTGTCGTTCAACAAAGTGGTCAGAAGGCCTTCAAGCACGGCAAAGTTGGCCTTGTTACGGAGCAGGCGTTTCATCGCCCAGTCAAAACGTATATAGCTGCTCATACGGAATCTGTTTTATTATCTTAGGAACTATGCGAAGATAAACATTCTATCCGAACCTAACAAAAACTCAAGACTTTATTTTCGACTACTTCCTTTGCCGGATGGTCCGTCGTACCGATCTGGAAACACTCAATACAGGAAGATACAGGAAAATACCGATGACTGACATCACCAGTCCACCGATGGTACCGGCTGCCAGCGGGAACCAGAACGGGGTTTTCTCACCAATCAGGAAAGGGACGAATCCCAAGATGGTGGAAACCACAGTCAGGAAGATGGGTATAATCTTCACATTCCACGCCTTGGTATACGCCTGCAAGGGAGAGAGGTTAGGGAAAATTCTCCGGATAGCATTGTACTCGTTCAGGATGTAGATGCTCGCATTCACTGTAATACCGCAAAGCAGTACGAAGGATGCGAAACCTCCCTGGTCGAAATTGAGTCCGAACAGGTAGAAGGTAAGGAACACCCCGATGTAGGAAATCGGAATCACGAAAATGATGGCCAGCGGCTGACTCAACGAATCGAACAGGATGGCGGATATGAAGAAGATGATGGCTATCACCACCAGCAACAGCAGGTATTGACTGTTGTCATCCTTGCCCCAGCTCCAGTAAGCACTGTCGCTCTCCACCGTATATCCCATGGGCAGACGTTTCCGGAGCGTCTCGATGTCCTTCTCCAGCAGTTTCCGTCCCTGTTCCGAAGAACCGATGTACTCGTACTGCAGACACAGGCGGTACTGTTGGTTTTCCTTGGCCACCAGCTTCGGTGCCTGCCCCTTGGCCAGCACCGCCAGATCGGACAGTTTATACTGTTTCCCGTTCACAACAAACGGTACTGACATGAAGGCCCAGACATCGTAATCGCCACTCTGGCGGGAAGTCAGCCGCAGGTATTCCAGGTTGTTGTCATAGACAATGCTGCCAGCCAACTGGTCACGCATGAACACCGGACGTAATACGGCAAACAGGTCGTATGCGGTCAGGTTCTCTTCGGCCATGCGCCGTTTGTCGAACTCCAGATAGAACTCTGTATAGTCGTCCTTCCACCACGAGAATTCCGAATTGACCGTCACCTCCTTAATACGGCGGTGTGTCAGAAGCAGTTTCTTCATCTCTTCAGCCCACAGGCTGAGCTCGTCGTAATTGTAGCCGTACATCTTCACCCGGAAACTACCCGCCGACTCACGGACGTCGTTGCTGAAGCCCTGATCCTGCAGTCCATAGACGGACCAGCTTCCTCCACCCAACGTAAGCGACTTGCTGATCACGTTCGATTTCAGTACATACGGGAATCCCGTATGGCTGTATTCCTTCTTGAAATACACTTGGATAGCCGCTCTACGGGCATTATAGACTGATGTCTGGAACTGACGTATCTCCTTGAATTCACTCAGATACGTCTCCATCTTCTTGATGAGCACATTCATCTGCTCCAGCGTACTGCCGTTCGGCAGGGTGGCATTGATGTAGAGCACCACTTCACCCTCGTCGCGGTTGAAGTAGCCTCCATCATACACCTTCTCGACAAAGAGCCGTAAGGCACCTCCGAAAGCCTTGTCTACAATTGGTTTTATATCTTCCTTGTATGTGGAATTGTCGAATACCCTGTTGTACAGTTCTGCCCATTCCCCCTTGCTTTCCGCTTCCTCTATCCTCTCGGGAAGCATGAATACCGGCAGGCCGAACCCCAGTACCAACAGGATACAGGCCAACACCCGGTAGCGGCACATCAACACAATCAGACTACGGTAGAAACGGGTAAAATACACGGTGCACCGTTTGACCCGCAGCCGCGGATGTGCAGGCCTGCCCCGTCGCAATCCAATCTTCTCAATCATCGGAGGTACGAAGAACAGGGCAACCAGCAGGGATATACCCAGGTTAATGATGACCACTGCCGCAAAATCCTGCAGGTTCAGCCGTATCTTCTCGTCAAGGAAGAAGATGATGACCAATGCGCCGATGGTGGTCAGCGTAGCCGCCAGCACCGACATGAAGGCCTTCAGGTTACGCCGCCTCAGGATATGGTCGGTCATGACGATGATGTTGTCTATCACCAGGTTGAGTGAAATGGTGATACCGGCCAGCGAATAAAGCTGTATCTCCAGTCCGAAAGCATAATAAAGGATGGCAGCTACGGCGATATTCACACTCAGTCCCGTAACGATGAGAAACAGATACCTCAGGTTACGGGTGATGACAGCCACGAAAAGCAGCAGGATAAGCACGGTGATTCCCGTACGGAAATAGATGGTGTCCAGCTCCTTGCTGATGTATTCCGTAGCGTCATAACCGGTATGTATCTCATATCCGGCAGGCATGATGGCCTTGACATCCTCCATCACTTCCCGCACTTCATCTGCCAGTGTCAGCTGATTGGCCGTTTCGGTAGCGGTAATGGAGAGATAGATGGAATTGAGTCCGTTTATCCGGTAATAGGAAGTAGGTACCTCCTCGGTGCGTGTCACCCGTACCACTCTGTCCAAGGGAACGGCATTCCCTTCCGGAGTCCTGATCTGAATTTCCGACGGAAGAAAATCACCTTCCCGGCCATCCGTTATCCGCACCAACCGGATCCATTCCCTACGGCTGCCCGAATCATATTCGCAGATACTCAAGAACTCCTGATCGTAACGTTCCGCAATGGCCTGCTGGATATCCTGCACACCAATGTGAAGGGACGAGAGCTGTACATTGTCATATTCTATCCGCCATTCCATGGGCGTAGCCCCGCTCAGTTCCACCTTGTAGACACCGTCCAGAGCCGACAGGAGCGGCTTGATCCGGTCCTCTCCGTACCGCTGGATGACAATCGGTGTGGCAGGCGCATTCAGCGTAAAGGTTATGAACGGACGCGCCGCCTGATCGTCGGAACGTTGGGAGGATATGATCGGATAGCTGACCCCCTCGGGTAATTGCGACCAGAGCTGCCGGATCAGGGTGGACACCTCGAAGCGGGTTATCTCGATGTCGGCATGCTTGTCCAGCTCCACCCGGATATAACCGCTTCCATTGTCGGAAGTGGAATAGATATTCCTGATTCCCGTCACCCGTGAAAGCATCCCCTCCAGGCGGCTGGTCACTTCCGATTCAATGACGCGGGCAGAGTTTCCCGGCATGGTGAACGAAACGGTCAGCCCCGGCATGTCGTGCGAAGGCGACAGCTTGACAGGCAGTAACGGAGCCAGGAACAGCCCTACCAGAGACAGGCAGATAAAAGTTACAATCAGGGTGAACGATGACCAGCCCACGGCACGTTTACGGTTGTTCTCTCTCATCGCCTGCATCAGTAACGGTTGTTGTCAAAATCGAAACGGTCGGAAAGCGACATACCCGACTCGAAATCGTGCAATGTCAGTTTCCGTATCTTGTAATAGTTGAGCCAGTAGTTCTGGAGTGCCTGGATGTAATTCTTCTGGGCCTCCTGCTGACGGTTCAGTGAAAGAGTCAGACTGCTGATGTCAGCTTTTCCGATGATGAAACGCCGCCGTGTCTGGTCGTATGCCAGTTCGGCCAGGTCGAGTGCTTCCGAGGCGCTGGCTATCAGATCCTGCTGCACGTTGAAATCACTCACCGTCATCATCACATCCTCTTCCAGACTAATCTCCTCCTGACGGGCGGCAATCTTCACCACATTCAGGTTGTTCCTGGCCATGTTGTATTTTCCCTTACGGACACCCCAGTCCACCAGCGGAATGGAAACCGTAAGCGATACCAGATCCTGCTGCAGCAGGTTCCGGTAGGCTGCCCCCAGGTTGTCCGCCACCTGGTTGAACCCCACACTGGCATTCACGCTGGCATTGAAGCGGGACTCCTTCTTCGTACGGTCCACTTCCCGTTCGGCCTCCAGCACGTTCTGCCGCTGTTCCAGGTAAGTCGGGTTGTTCTCCTTGGCCAACAGCAAAACACGGTCGGTCGGAATGTCCACATAACGCGGACACGACGGCAAATCAATCTCTATGTACGTGTTCCTGTCCAGGTTCAGGAAGGTGGCCAGTGCAGACATGGCGCGCTTGCGAATAATCTCGGCATTCTTCAGGGTATTCCGGGCATTCACCTTATCCAGTTTCAGGGTCAGCAGGTCGGCCTGCGAAATGGCAGCAATCTTCTGGCGCTGCTCGCCGATGGCATACAGCGTATCGGCAGTGGCCAGGTTGTCTTCGGCCAGTCTATAGTCGGCCTGTGCCATAGCCAGCGAGAAGAAATAGTTCACCGCCTCTTCGGACACACTTTCCGAATTGTAAATGAACTGCTTCTTTACCTTCTCGAATTTCAACGGTTCAATCTTCCGGTCCCAGCGGAAAGCATTGAAGCCCAACAGGTCCTGCTGGTAACCGATACGGAACGGTACCGTAGAGAACTGGGTGGAATTGACATCGCCGAAGTTACGCAGATAGTCCAACTGGGTATCTACATAGAAGGTACCACCCAACAGATCGAAATTCTGCACCAGACTCAGCCCGGCCGAAGCACTGAACATCTGCTGCTCACGGTATACGTCGATATCGGCCTGCGAATCGTAACGCTGAGTGATGTAGCGATAATATTGTGCCGGAGTCAGGTTCAGCGAAAGGCTAGGCAAACGCGCTGCCTTATACGACCGGTACTCCCAATAACCCGACAGGTACATGTTCTGATAACGGAAGGCCGACAGCGAACTGTCATTGGCCAGAGCAATGGTACGCTTCAAATCCATACGCAACACCTGCTGCGCCTGTACTCCTGCTCCACAAAGCACCAGCAGGAGAAGTATGCTAATTCTTCTGAACATCATGTTTTCTATAGATAAACCAGTAAATCAAAGGAATGACAAACAGACTGACCAACAGTCCCACCATCATGGTGCCTATCATGGCAATGGAGAGCGGACGTTGCAGTTCGGAGCCCATATCGGAAGTGAACAGCAACGGAACCATGGCGAACACCGTTGTCAGGGTAGTCATGATGATAGCTCTCAACCGCCGGTGGCCGGCTGTATGGATAGCCTCCACCAGCGGCATCCCTTCCTTGCGGAGTTCGTTTATCGAATCCAGTTTCAGAATGGAGTCGTTCACCACGATACCGCACGATACGATGATACCGATGGCCGACATCAGGTTCATGGTATGTCCCAATGCCCAGAGCACCACCAGTCCGAAAGCAATGTCTATCGGTATTTCCGCCAGTACGATAAGTGGCTGTAGAAAGCTTTCGAACTGGGCACACAGGATAAAGTACATCAACAGTACGGATATAATCAGGATGACGGTCAGTTCACCCATCATTTTCCTGTTCGAAAAGAAGCAGCCACCAAAACTTACGTCCCAACGTTTATCGGCCTCTACGGTTTCCCGGACCTGTCCGATGAGCGTCGGGGCATCTTCCACCCCGTAGAAACTGATGGGGATATACTCGCCGTTACGCCCGGCCGTAATTTCCTTCAGGTCTTCATCGGGCACTACCCGGACCAACTCGCGGAGCGGTACATACGTCCGTTCCCGGCTCCCATCCTGCCGGTTTTCCGCTTCCACCAGTGTTTCGGCAAGTACCCGGTTTACACTCTTTTCCTTCCCGGCCATACCGATGGGCAGATACTGCTGGTACGAACGGAGGGTAGACACCGTATTGTCCCTGAAAGCAGTACGCAGCACCCGTACCACCTCATTATAGTTCACATGATACACCAGCAGCCTGTCACGGTCCACTACCAGGTTAAGCTGGCTTCTGAAGGCCGTCCGCTCCGGTACCTGTCCGGTTGCCTCCGCTATCCTGTTCTCCAGTTCCTTGAGGTCGGAAGCCTGTGGGGCGGAAGTCCGGTCGGCCACCTGCAGGCGGGCCACCACATCCGGATTGCCCGTCACGAAAAGTTTCTCGAAGATAGTGACCGGCGGAGAGAAGGTCACCGACGCCTCCGGATAAGACGTACGGATTTCCTTTTCCATCAGTGCCTTGAGCGGATTGATTCCTTCAGGCTTTTCCGTCTTGAAATACAGTTCCGCTTCGCCGGCCGACAGGTCCTTTTCCGTTCCCAGGATATAGTCCTGCATCCCTACGTATGCCGTATGTTCCGTCACCAGGCTGTCCGTACACCTCAGCAGAGCATTTACCCGCCGGTGGTTCTCGTCGATGTGTATGTTCTCGTTCCACTCCACATTCACCATCAGTTCGTTCTGGTCTATCTCCGGCATGCGTTCCTTACCTATCACCCGGAACATGAGTACGCACAGCGGAATGGAAAGTGCCGCCCCAATCAGGATAAGGCGTTTATGGGCGAATACCCAGTCGATACCGGCATCGTAGAACTTCACCAGCCCTTCGTTCTTCAGCAAATTCTTGAAGCTGGCGGTAAACCAGTTGTGCTTCCGGATGCCGATGCGATAGAACAGCACATACAGCATTGGCAGGGATGTCCGTAGCGCTGGCCTTCACCGCCTTGGGACGGACCGCATCTTTCGGAAGGCTGTTCATGGCAGCGTCTATCTTTTCGTTCACCTCAATGAAGGCAAGGTCCGTATTCGTACCGAACTCGAACGACAACCGGATGATACCCGACCCGTCCCGCGTCTCACTCCTCAGTTCACTAAGGCCCGATACCTGCATGAGTTGCCGGCGCACGGGAGCCACCATCGTGTTCTCCAGTTCGCGTGCCGAAGCGTTCTCGCTGCTCACCTGGATGGTAATCTGCGGAATGTCGATGTCCGGAAGGAGCGATACAGGCAGCGAAAAATATGTCACCAGCCCGACGATGAAACAGGCCGTAAACGCCATGAGCACCGCTATCGGTCTATGTATTAGAAATTTTACCATGAGTGTAGTATTTTTTCGGATTCATGTCATTGCTTGTCGGATGAAGTAGCAGTCACGACCTTGACGGGAGCTTCGTGTGCCAGGTTCACATTACCGGTCACGATAACCTGTGCCCCCTCCTCCATTCCGTCACCCGTCACGGTATAACCGGTCATGTTCTCCAGTCCGGTCGTGATGTAGTTCCACATGGCCTTTCCGTCCTTCAGGGTAAACACCACCTGCTTGCCCGACCGCATCACGACAGCGGTTTTCGGAATCACAAACACATTGTCTACCGAACGCTTCACGCTCACCCTGACATTCATTCCGTCGAACAGCCCGGCATTCCCCTCCACCGAGGCCTTCACCTTCACCATTCCGTTCTCGTCCACCAGGGGATTGATTTCGGACACCTTTCCATGGCAAGGCCGTACCGTGGCCGAATAAGGTGTCACCTCCACCCGGTCTCCCCGGCTTATCAGCGGCAGTACCGTTTCCACTCCCTCCTTGTCAATCCCTTCGTTCTTGTCACCACTGCAGGCAGCCAACAGCCCTGCGGCAAACAGCGCCAACGGGTATCTGTAGATTTGTTTTCTCATAGTATCTGTTGTTTGATGAATATTCGTTTTTCTAATCGTTGTCTGTGTCCTTCATTTCCCCTGATGTGCCGGTCTTTTCTGATTTTTAGCCCTCCAGCAGACGAAGAACACACAAATCTACGAAATACTCGCAATAAATACAATAAAGCCGTTCTCTTTTCTCAATTATGGATTATATCCAGGTCATCTTCACCAGGTCAATAATCTCTCCTCCTTTTTTTTCTGATGTATACGATGTCAACAGATTCTGATCCGATACACTAAAATTATAATCTACAAACAGAAAGTCCTGGAATTGAAAAAACAATTTGATAGACTATTCCGCAGATGGAAACAGAAATACCATTTTGTCATTTTGATAAAACTAATGGCCGAGAATCGCTTGATTCCATACTCTCCTAAATCACATCGATTAAACGCGATTCTCAGAGGTTCTCAAATTATCAAAAAGGCAAAATAACACAAAATAAAAAGACTATTTATCACAAAATCTTATCACTTCATATCTTTATTCAGTCAAAAGAAGCAAAAAGTAGCTTCCTGTCAAACAAAATTGTTGTCAGCATCATACCAAACAGCTTCCTTCAAGGTTCGAAAAAGCGATTTCAGGTGCATTTTTGAAGATGTCTGGACATCTTTACCCACTTTCCTAGGAGTTTTCATCATTTTCTCTGGAAGAAAAAATTTTTCTTCCGCATGTTTTCTGATATTTCCTGGAACTATCCGAACGGCAAATTCGGTATAAAAACTAGTTTTTCCGTATATATATGCAAAAACCGCAATATATTCCATGCCAGATTAAAGAATTACGTCAATGCTACGGTCAGCAGTTTGGTAAAATTCAAGACATTTTCATACTAAATCAAAGGTTCTACCAACTTTTTGAATCTAGGAATCCTATCGGCTAAATACTTCCATAAGAATATTTCCCAACGGAATCAAGCAGAACACTTTTAAACGTGTCAGATTAGGAATTGCGCCGAATAAATCCTATCTTTGCCTATACGAAACGTAATAAAAAGAATCGGCCATGAACAGACTCTATCCGGTAGGGATACAGAATTTCGAAAAAATCAGAAAAGACGGGTATATCTATGTTGACAAGACGGCATTGCTTTATCAGTTGGTAAAAACTGGACAATACTATTTTCTGAGCCGCCCCCGACGGTTTGGAAAGAGTCTGATGATTTCTACTCTAGAGGCGTATTTTATCGGGAAACGTGAGCTGTTCAAAGGACTCGATATGGAACGGTTGGAAAAGGACTGGACAGTTTATCCCGTGCTGCACATGGACCTGAATACACGGAATTATTTTGATTATGAATCCTTGGTAGGTATCTTGAGTCAGAACCTGGAAGAATGGGAAAAGCTGTATGGCGACGAAAAGAAGGACAGGGTTCCCGAAGAACGTTTCATGTATGTCATCAAGCGGGCCTGTGAAAAGACAGGACATAAGGTGGTCATTCTGATTGACGAATACGACAAGCCCATCCTTCAAACCATCTCCAAACCCGAATTACAGACCGAATATCGGAATACCCTGAAAGCGTTCTATGGTGCCCTCAAGTCGTGCGACGGCTACATACGATTTGCCATGCTCACCGGAGTGACGAAGTTCAGCAAGGTAAGTGTGTTCAGCGACC